>Ga0307928_10004023_pt1 | contig 11194 bp, 20 predicted proteins | sample AceLakmetagen232_FD_201815 | JGI IMG/M metagenome (GOLD analysis project Ga0307928, IMG submission 201815) | Saline water microbial communities from Ace Lake, Antarctica - #232 | ecosystem: Environmental > Aquatic > Non-marine Saline and Alkaline > Saline | place: Antarctica: Ace Lake...
CATTGGCTGTGCGGATGGTAATGTGTGGACATGGAAAGGACAACCACAACCAAAGAAACCAGCCAGGGAGACGGGATGATGAACCACGCGATAGTCGAGCGCAAGCAGGTCAAGGTCGGGGATTTCGTCGGCTTCAAGGATGACATAGAGCATGAAGGCCGGATCACGAAGATCAGCCTCGACTGGCAGGGCACGGTCCTCACGATCCGGGTCTACGAAGGCGACGAGGGAGATCGAGTCTACATCAAGCCCGCCAGCAGATGCTGGTTGGTCTAGGAGCCCAGATGGAGGCCATCACCGACAAGAACGGAAGCGCCTACCGCCTGGACATGGACCGCCTGACGGTCATCGAGATCCGGGACCGCCAAGAGCTCGACTGCAACCCGACCGACGAGCCCTGCGAGACGCCGCTGGGCCTCTGGTACCTGATCCGGGGGCTGTGGGAGATGCGGGGCGAATTCACCGCCGACACCATGAGCGCGCTGCATATGCAGCTGCCGACGAACATCTAGGAGAGGACGATGGCCACTATCAAGCAGACGAATGGACGGCCCACGATTACCGAGGCCACAGAGACCGACCTCCGATCGTTGATCAGCGACTGGGACGACCCCACCGCTTACGTCGACCCATGCGGCCGTGTCTTTGTGTACCTGTCGGCAACCGACTACGCAGACGATTCTGACGGCGGACAGCCAGCATTTGCAGTCGAGGGCGCTGGTGCAGAGGATCTGGCGCTGGCTGCGGACATCGACATCGTTTGCTGGATGTAAGGAGAGCATCATGAAGACGAATCTCAAAGTACACATTCCGAAGTCAGGGTGGGGCACAGGGCTGGTCAGCATGACGCTGTGCGGACGGGGGGCGCGGTTCAGCACCGGCGACCACAACCTCCTGCGGCAGCTCGCACTCGGGGCAATGAGGGAGGGTGACCACGATCACTACTGCCAGCACTGCATCACCGTGCTGGCCACGCAGAAAGGTGCGTACGCAGAGGGAGCCCGATGACATTGGACGGGATCCAGCGACTGGCGAACATCTACTGCGCGGCGGTGGCCGCGGCGGAACACGGAGTCCCCTCCGGCCACCTCTACGCAATCGTGGCCATGCCCGAGGGCGCGTCCCTGGACGACCACCATGTGGCGCTCAACGCGCTCCTCGGTGCGGGCCTGGTCGATGAGAAGAACCACCTGGTGACATGGACGGGGCCCGACGACCTCCGGCATGAGTTGGTCGCGGCCATGGAGAACTGAGATGACGATCAGGGAAGACAGTGATTGGAAATATGTGACCGTATGCAGGAACAAGACGTATATCAGTCTGCACCCATCGGGGGGAATGCGATGCGGAGCTATCTTGCTCTATCGCGATCCTGTCTCAGGTAAAGTGAAGTGCTGCAATGGCAAACACCATAGCAAGACCAGCTATGTCACACACATCAACAAAATAGGGCCTGAGCGTGTACTCAAAATGTTCGTGTGGGTGGTGAATAGTAAGTGGGGACGAATCTCGGAGTATGGTGTGCGGACGCATCGTCACAATATCAGCCTGGGTGGCATTTTGGATGCATGCAATGAGGATATCGCACTTGAGGCCATCGCCAAGGCCAAGGGAGAATGACCATGCAGAGCAAGCTCAAGCACTCGCTCCATCGAGGTATGCGAGTGGCGGTGACGATGGATGACGGGCGCCTGGAGTATGGCGCGGTCCAGCACTGGCGGTGGGCCCCGCCCGACTACACGACGCTCGAGGCCGTCTCGGTGCTCTTGGATTCGAGGCTCTACGAACACCGCTACAGGGGGACCACGGTGCGCGCCGGCCAGGTCGCCCCCATCGATGCTTCGGCGGGAGCGGGAACATGACTCGCCGCGAGCGCATGGAGCAGAGGCTGGCACGGCGCGACGAATGGGAAGAGAAGGCCAAGGCCCGCGCGGCGGCTCGACTCGGAGCAGCCGCGGAGCTCGCTGACCAGATCCCCCTGGGGCAGCCAATCCTGGTGGGACACCACTCGGAGCGACGGGCCCGGCGCGACGCAGAACGGATCCGGGGCAACATGGACAAGGTCTGCGATGAGTTGCGCCTGGCCAAGCACCACGCGTCGAAGGCCGCGGGGATCGCATCGGCCCTGGATCGCACGATCTTCTCCGACGATGAAGACGCGGTGGAGCAGCTCCGGGAGCGCATCGCCAAGGCCGAGGCCGAGGCGACCCGCTACAAGGAGATCAACAGAGCGTGGCGCAGGAGCAAGGGCGACTTGGCCGCGCTGATCGCAGACGGGACGGTGAGCCCTCGCCTGGCCCAGACGATCAAGACCACAATGGACCAGTGCTCCTGGCTGCGCACCCCTTTCTCGACGACGAACATTCGCGCTCGGATCCGGTCGGACCAGAAGCGGCTCGATGCGATCCTGGCAACGGAGACATGCAATGTCTGATTACTGGACGGGCGTGGCATGGGGCGTGGCGTACCTGGTAGGCACCATCATCGCGCTGCTGATCGCAGTGGCCAAGGAGAGGCGACAGTGAAAAAGCCGACCAAGCCAACCATGCGGCAACTCAGGATCGTTGACTGGATCATCGCGTACATCCAGCGAGAGAGCAGAACACCGACAGCGATGGAGGTCGGAAGGGCCTTCAAAATCAGTGGCGCTGCTGCGTTCACCGATATCGGAGTCCTGAAACAGAAGGGCTATCTGAGGCAAGATCCTAACACATGGAGGCCGTGCTACGAGCCAGCTCCTGTGTGCCCCAACTGCGGGGGCCGGCTTTGGTACGACCCCCCAAAAAGGAGACAAGGACAATGATTGAGGCAAAGGCGAATCCCGTGGTACTGAACGTCGTCATTCTGAAATGCGGCCAGTACGAACTGGAGGGACAGAAAGCCACCCTGGAACTCACCCGCTTCGGGCGCGGCACTCACGCATCGCTGAGGCCGGAACATGGCAAGTCGTTGGTCTGGCCTGTGCGGAGCATCGTCCGCGACGGGCCCCACATGGAGATCCAGGGCCCGAACACGTTCTGGCGGTTCCTGGTGGTGGACCACGACACCGACGACCCGCGGAGGTAGGCGTGAGCTGCTACCGGGACCGAGCACCAACGCTCGACGAGGTACGGAAGCACGCGAGAGCGTACCCCTTCGGAGACGACGGCGACGAGGGCCTCTGGATCGGGATCCGGGGGATGCCGTTCATTGTGCGGACGGTCCCCGACGTGGCCCACGGTAAAGTCATGGTGAGCCTCGACGACGGGGAGCACGCGGACTGGTGGGACATCGCCGAGATCCATTCTGACGAGTGGTGTCCCTGCGACGAAAAGGGACGGGCTGTCGCCTGGCCTGTTTGCCCTTGACTTTGGCAAACAGGCCACGTACCAATGGCGCAAAGGAGGCTCCATGAAGAAACGACTACGCACACCCCTGGAGATCGCAGTCAAGGTCTTCCTGGCCCGCGAGGGGAAGTCCCTGCGGGACCTGGCCAAGATCATCGACACCACCCACCAGTACCTCATCCAGAGGATGGCTCACCACGAGCCGACCCTGGAGACGGTCGAAATGCTCGCCGCAGGCCTCGGTGTCGATCCCGAGGTAATCAAGATCCAGATGGTGGCCGAGTGGAAGAATGCGAAAACGGCGGGGCGCGAGTTGGCGTGCCCGCCCAAGATCAAGGACTTGGCCCGGTCCATTGTGGATCTGGTCTAAATGGAGGAACCGATGGAGCAAGAGAAAGGAGCCCTGGCCGCGGCGATGGCCCTCTTCCAGGGGGGACTCGCCCCGCTGAAACCCATTCACAAGGCAGATATCCCCACCAAAAAAGGTGGGCGCATCGTGTATATGTACGCGGAGATGGCAGACGTGCTGGACCACGTCAGGACGGGCTTGTCCGAGAATGGGCTGGCCATCACGCAGAGCTGCACCTACGTCGCGGACCGGCTGCTGGTCCAGATGAAGATCATGCACATCTCGGGCGAGGAGGAAATCGGCTATTTCCCCGTCGATGCAGAGGGCGACATGCGAGCGCTCGGCTCCGCGGTGACCTACGCCAAGCGCTACCTCGCTGTGGCCATGCTCGGGGTGTCCATTAGCGGGGATGACGACAACGCCAGTGCCGCGGTGGACCGCCGAGCACCGTCCCGCGACCGCAACAAGTGGGCCAACGACGAGAAGAACGCGCAGAAATATATCGGAGGGATCCGCGCCTGTAAAGACGCCGACGAGCTCCGGGATTGGTGGCTGAACAACTCCGAGGGCATCTCCGAGCTCAACCCGGACCAGGTAGCGACCATCAAGGATCTGGTATCGCGGACCAACAAGAAGCTCGGAGCGGTGGATGCCAAGCAGCCTGCGGCCAAGACCGACGCTCCCCCTGCGAGCACGCAGAAGCCGCAGTCCGCGACCGAGGCCAAGCCTGCCCCCGCTGAGAAGCCCGCTGCCAAGCCGAAGACTGCACCCGAGGCAAAGCCCGCGGCCAAGCCGCAGCCCACCACCGCGCCGCCTCCCCACGACGACGCGCCGCCGCCGGAGACCGCCGAGGACGAGTTCTCGGGAGCATTCGACTAGACCGCTGACCGGGGCCTCGCTGGATCTCTGACTCGGCGGGGCCCCACCAGGAGACGCCCATGAAGATACGATACAAAGGGTTCAAGGGACACGACGGGGATTACGACCTCGGCAGGGCGTGCCTTGTCCAGGGGGAGAACGACGCGGGGAAGTCCTCCCTGGTGGCCGCGGTGCACTTCGGACTGACGGGGAAGCTCGCTGCCATGCGTATGGGCAAGGGCGATACCCAGGATCCGGGGAGGCTGCTCAAGGCCATCGATGATGGCGGGTGGGCCGAGGTCACCATCAATGGAGCGACGGTGCGACGGACCCTGCAGGCGACAGAGAAGAAGGCCAGGGTGCTCTGCGAGTTCGAGGGCCTCGAGGGGAAGGAGGCCGAGGCCGCTGCAGCGCGGCTGTCAGGCGATCTGATCTTCGCCGACTTCCGGCGCCTGGTGGCTGCCGGCGACAAGGAGCGAGCAGACATTCTGGCGACCTACCTACCGCAGCCAGCGGATTCGGAGAAGCGGCGGTGGGCACTCGGGCAAATGATCTGCCACATGGACGCGGCCCTTCGTCCGCAGAAGAAGCGGGGCAAAAAGACCGTGCCCGCGTTGGCGGGCCGCATGACCAAGGCGGCGGCGGTCGCGGCCAAGGGCGCGCTCATGACCCTGGCCGAGGCCAACAACTGCGCGGACCAGGTCAACGCGATCTTCGGGGCAGCCAAGGGCAAGGGCGACAAGGCCCCAGAGGAGATGATCGAGGAGCTACGTCGCACGGCCAATCTCGCAGACGACGCCCGCAAGAGCGCGGGCAAAGTGGCTGCCGAGGCGGCGAAGGCCACTGGCGACCGAGAGGCGGCGAAGGAGATCCCCGCGCTCGAGGGCCAGGTCAATACCCTCCGCGCCGTCCGAGACCACCACCAGGATGCGGAGGAGGCGCGCCAGCGCTGGCAGGAGAAGATCGAGAGCCTGCGCAGCCGGATCGCCACCATCGACGGGGACCTCGGGGAGAAGAAGGCAGAGGACCACGACGTGGACACAGGCGAAGCCACTGTCACATCCGCGGGGGAGGCGGTGTCCGAGGCCAAGCGCGGTCGCCCCGAGCCACCGGACCAGGACGCACTGAGCGGCCTCGAGGAGCGGGCCAAGCCTCTCCGTGACGAGATCGCCAAACTGCTCCCGCTCTCGATGACCAAGGCCAAGACCGAACACGCGGCGAAGGCAGCGGAGGCCCGCCTCAAGAAAATAATCGAGCCGCAACGGCCGGGGGGAGACATCGAGGCCATGCGCACCGAGCGCGTTGGTCTCCTCGAGGACGTGGCGCGGTGGAAGGCCGAGGGGGTCCCGCTACGGGAGCGGCGCGACGCTGCCAAGCAGGGGCTGTGCCCGCTCATTGGGAGCGCTTGCCCGACTCCCGAGGATCTCAAGAAGTTTGTAGCGAAGGCGACGACCGACCTCGATACCGTGTCGAAGCGGATCCTGGCAGCTAAGGCCAAGAACGGGGGGCTGGTCAGCCAGATCGCGGCGCTCACCGCTGAACTCGAGGCCTACCACGCCGCGCAATCTGTGTGGGCCAGGACGCACGCAGATGCGTCCACCGCGCTGAAAACGGCGAAGGCCGCAGCGCTGGAGGCGAGCCGAGCTGCTGAGAGGCTCCCCGAGCTCGAGGAGCAGCTCATGCCGATCGACAGGGAGATCGAGCTCCTTGATGAAGCCAGGAACGATCACGACGAGAAATTCTCTGTGTGGGCCGGTGACCTTGGGAACGCGGACGCCGCGTTGGCCGACGCGAAAGCCGCGCTGGCGGAACTCCGTGTGGTCGATGTCAGGATCTACGAGCTCACCACGGATGCAGCCCGGCTCCACGCCGAGTTGGAGGCTGAGGAGAAGAACGAGCCTGCCGCCGCCGCCGGCGACGCGCAGGGTGATCTGGAGGCACTGGAGCAGCGTCTGCAGGACGCACACGCAGCCAGGGCCCGGCTCGAGGTGCTCAGTCGTCTCGACATCGACGCGCTCACCATCGAGGCAACGCTCAGGAAGGCTTCCCACCTGGGAGCGGCCGAGGGGCTGATGGCCTGCGTGCAGGCAGAGACCGAGCCCATCTGCGGGAAGATCACCGAGGCACTCCACAAGATGGATGTCGCCGGCGAGTTCTATGTGGACCTCGAGGCCCGCAGCTTCGGCATCGTCGAAAACGGCAAGCGGATCGATGTCGAGGTCCTCGGCGGGGGCAAGGCGGTTCTTTTCGCGGGGGCCATGCTCGCCGCGCTGCCGGCCAGCGAAGCCCCGCGGGTGCTGACGCTGGAGGGTGCGGAGCTCCACCCGAAGTGGATGGCCAGGCTCCTCAAGGGGCTGGACATCGAGGCATTCGACGCGTCGGTGGTCGCTACCTGCCACGGCTCCTCCGAGATCCCGGACGGCTGGGGCGACATTACCATGGGGGTCTGAGTGGTTCTTTCCGCAGAGCAGGCCAGGGCGGTCGAATCCGACGCCCGACACAAGCGCGTGATCGCCGCAGCAGGATCCGGTAAGACCCGGGTCATCGTAGCTCAGGCCGGCGCGTGGCTGGAGGCCGGGGCCGACCCCGGCACCATGGCAGTCATATCTTTTACTCGCCGCAGCGGCGAGGAACTGCGACGCCGCATCAGCCAGGAGTACGGCGTGAGCCTGGGCTACGTGGGGACCGTGCACGGCATGGCGTACCTGGCCCTGGCTCTCGCTGCTGACGGGGAGTTCCGACTCACCCCACTGGCCAAGGAGGAGTGCAACGCTGTGGTGGACCACATCGCTTCCGAGGCCCGCCTGCGATCAGCGGTCTGCCCCAAGGTCTACAAGGCGACCCAGGGCCAGGAGATCAACCGGGCGACACTGACCTCAGCGCAGTCCGCGCTGCTCGATGCGGTGGCAGATTACATGGAATCGAATCGCATGGTCCATGTGGGCGCGCTGGTCGCGCGGTTCGTCGGATGCATGGAGGCGTCAGCAGACCTGCGCGATTGGTTCCGCGCCCGGGCCCGCACCCTCCTGTGGGATGAGTACCAGGACACGACCGTCGAGGAGGCGCAGGTCCTGGCCATGGCCATGCCGGATCGGAGCCTCGTGGTTGGCGATCCTCGCCAGGCCATCTTCGGATTCAGGTACGCGACCGACGAACACCTCTACGGCCGCGCAGTCAAGACGTTCGACATCCGATTCAACTTCCGATCCGGGAGTTCCATCTGCGCAGCGGCCAACCGGGTCAACGGCGGGCGAGGAGACCTGGTCGCATTCCGCAGGGACCCCGGCGAGGTTGTTGCCGTGCCATGCGAAGCAGAGGAGACGGTGAGCCACGTCGCAGACGCGGCCGCGGCCATGGAGGCCCCCGTCCATGTGCTCTGCAGGACCAACCGCGAGGTGGCCATGATCCGGGATGCACTGGACCGCCGCGGCGTCAGCGCAGTGGCAGCCAGCCCGCACTTCGACCGCTTCTCAGATCCACCCTGGGTCGGGATCTTCCTTGCATGCAGGTACATCATGGACCCCACCTGCGAGTGGCTGAAGTCTGCGATGACCCGCGCCGGCGTCCGCGGCACCGCGCTGTGGGACGTGGACCCCCGGGTCGAGAAGGCGGGCGAGCTGCTCACGCGGATCTCGGAGGAGGATGCGGGCGCCCTCGCGCACGAGGCGGTGCTGGATCTGACCGTGGTCGAGTTCCTGGCCTGGTATCAGCGGCGCGACCTGGAGGACCTGCTCCCGGGGGAGGGCGAGGCCGACGTGGTCGTGATGACGGCCCACGCATCCAAGGGCCTGGGTCTCAGGAACGTCGTGCTGTGCGATGTGGGCCGCAAGCTCGGAGGCGACGACGATAAAGAGGAGCGGAACCTTTTGTACGTCGCCATTAGCCGGGCGATGGATCGGCTGGTGCTGGTGGGCGACAAAGGGACGATTGAGAGGTTGACAAAGTTGTAGAAGTGTTGTACATTGCTTGTCGGAGGAAGATGCGTGAAAAAAGACATACAGTTGCACATTATGGTGACGCAGGAGATGAAGGCATGGATTCGGGGAAAAGCCACAGATGGACAAGTGAGCGAAGCTCACACCGTGCGGACGCTGCTTCTTGACGCCATGAAGGAAGGCAAAACCAATGAGAAGAATTCTGACGGACGATGAAGTAAGAACGATCAGAAAGGGACTAATGCGGGGAACACGAAGCCACGTTCTCGCCCGAATGCTTTCTGTCAACCAGCACACGATATGCCGCATCAAACACAAGAAATACCACTGGGACGTTGCAGTGGAAGGATACGACGAATGGCTCGCCACGTCAGACACTCCTGCCGGAAAGTTACGCACATTCAGCAAGCTCAACACTGAAAGTGGATGCATCGAATGGCAAGGATACGGAATCAAGGAAGGATATGGAATGCTGCAAATAGATGGCAAGGCTTGGCTTGCGCACAGGCTCGCCTACCGCCTTGCGATTGGACCGATCCCAAAGGGCATGCTGGTTTGTCACCATTGCGACAACCCGGGGTGCATCAATCCAAACCATCTATTTATCGGAACGCCTAGAGACAACTCCAGAGATGCTTCCATAAAGGGGAGGCTCGGAACGGTTATCGGAGAAAAGAACAACAAAGCGAAATTGACGATTGCGAAGGTGCGCACGATTAGACAATTACACAAGGACGGAATTAGCGCTTCACAACTCGGCCTGCAATTTGGGGTCTGTGAGCTTCAAATCAAAAATGTTGTCAACCGTAAACATTGGAGACACGTCAAAGCGGAGCGAACTGAGGGGACTATTTTTCATGGATGAGCAAAGCAACCGCCGCAGGCTCCCCGACGAGCGTCCGAGCATCACCCACCGATTCTGTGTCTCCGGACACAAGGGATACATCAACGTCGGCATGTACGAGGACGGAGCGCCTGGCGAGGTCTTCATCGTCATGGCCAAGACCGGGAGCACCATCTCGGGACTCATGGACTGTTTCTCCATCGCCATCAGCATGGGGCTGCAGTACGGCGTGCCGCTCGAGGCCTTCGCACGCAAGTTCGTCGGGCAGCGCTTCGATCCCCGGGGCTTCACGACCAACCCCGAGATCAAGGAGGCCACGTCGATCATGGACTACATCTTCCAGTGGCTGGCTGCCAAGTTCGACATCGATCTCGATGCGGGGCCGCTATGAATTACCCTCGGCTGAAGCCGAGGTCTTTTAACTCTGGACTCGTGCCCGATACGATCCAGAAAGGGGGACCAATGACCTTCGAACTCACGCCCTGGAACTCCGGCTACTGCAACAACCGGGACCAACTTCACGTCACGAAACTCGACGAATTCTCCGCGTGGGCGGCAGAACAAGGCTGGCAACGCCTGGACACGAAGGGTGACTACGAAGTCTTGCGCCTGCATCATCGGGGGACGGGGGGAGAGGACATGAAGCCTGCCCCCACCGGCTCCCCCGACGCGGTCCGCTGTTCCGGCTGCGGAGCATTGTATTTTCCCGCATTGGTCGGAGGACATTCTCTCGGAGCCTGGGACTGGATCGAGAATGCGTGGTGGCATGGTTGCGATCTTCCCGGAGCTCAACTCCGTCTCTGTGAGCCCATCAATGAGGGCCCCATCGGCTTCACCTGCGACATGGTCATCGCGATCCTCGAGGGGCGGAAGCTGGAGACGCGCAGGCTCCCCGGAAAACGGGACATCTACGCCAAGCTGAAACCGGGAGACATCCTCTACGGTCGAGAGGCCTGGCAGCTCATCGCCCCCGTCCACGGCCCGCTATTCGAGGCGCTGGGTCGGGTCCACCGCGACGCTGTCCAGTGGGACCTCTGCGGGGGGCAGGACGCCAAGATCGGAACCGACGCCGTGGAACTCACAGGGTCGATCCCCAAGGCCCGCCCCGAATACCGGCACCGTATCGTGTACAAGGCCACGCACATGAACGGCTTCAAGTTCCGGCCCGGGATGCACATGCCGAAATGGATGAGCCGGCTCCGGCTCGAGATGACGGGGCCTACGCGCAAGGAGCCGGTGAACATCATCGACGACGCGGGAGCTCTCCGGGAGGGCGTCGTCAAGGAGACTGCGGGGGACTGGGCCCCTGGTGAGCCCGTCATGGCGTTCGAGGGGTTGTGGGACTCGATCCACCCCGGGGAAGGGATGAGGTTCGGGGACGGTCCAGATGTGCGCGTGATCCCGTTTCGGAGGGTATGGCCATGATAAGCGAATACGATCGAATAATAGAGATGGCATGCCGCAAGGTGGCAGAAAATCAAGGGGCCAAGAAGCGACTCGTTCTGTGTCCTGATGGTCTGTACCGTGCCATTTATGAAGTTTTACCCGGAAGCTTCGACAAGTTCGTTTCTGAGCATGGGTGGCCAAAGTCCATGGGCGGAACAGTAGACGATATAGAACTATCAAAAAAGATGGTTCCCAAGTGAACGTCTTCGCGATAGACCCGCCCATCGCCTGGGCTTGGAGGGCAGGGCGCGAGGTCTACAGCCGCGCTTCGTTCCTGAGGGTGTGGCCATGAAGCCCCCCACCCAAAACGACTGCAAGCGCCTGGCCCGCCACTACGGCTGCGACGGCGTCCTCGTGATCGCCGTGGACTTCCAGGCAGAGGCGATGGCCGGCGCGTCGTGGGGAGCAGACAAGACACGCTGCGGCTTCATGGCCG
>Ga0307928_10004024_pt1 | contig 11193 bp, 17 predicted proteins | sample AceLakmetagen232_FD_201815 | JGI IMG/M metagenome (GOLD analysis project Ga0307928, IMG submission 201815) | Saline water microbial communities from Ace Lake, Antarctica - #232 | ecosystem: Environmental > Aquatic > Non-marine Saline and Alkaline > Saline | place: Antarctica: Ace Lake...
TCTTTTAATATAGTTATAACATTCTTCAAATTCAGTAAACTCAGACCCCATAGGTGTAAGATAAGAAAGTTTTTTAACTAATTCTTCGTTAGCTTCCAACAACCCCACTACCACTTCAACTGCTTTGGAGTGCATTTGGTTGTAGCCGAAATCCCAATCTCCGTCTCTAACCGATTGTAAGGCTGATTTACTCTCTACATCTTTCTTCTCTCCCAGCAACTCAACCGCTTTTTGTTTGTAGTTCATAATTAATTCCCCCAATTTCTTTCTATACTTTTTTTAGCAAAACAGCCAGGACGAGTAGTCGAACCTGCTCCAGGAAAACTTGAAGCCATTTCTACACAGACGCGGACATCACATTGACGAGAACATACATATCCTCCGTAATGATTTATTTTGGCTCTTTCTCTTGTTTCTGGTATATAAGCTGAACCCCCTAAATGATAAGGATTCCCTATAAGCACTCTTTTACATCCTCTGCACATCGCTTTGGCTTTGTGGTTCATTTGGCCTCCTTATTTATTTTTCCTCGCCCAAAGAGTATTACTCAGCCGGAAGGGAGAATAGCATTCCTTACACCGCCAACTTTTGAATATCTTTCTTTTACCACAGATTACACACTTCCCTTCTGCTTTCTTTTTAATTTGCCATTTTTGTTGTCTTGTCATACACTTGAATTTACAAAAATAGCAAACATAGACATATACCGGCCACAACCCCCAGTAAAACATTAACTAACATAACTGCGAAAGTTACTCTTATGCTTCTCATAATCCCTCCTTATTCTTCTCCCACCACTCTTTTATGAACCCTATAAAAAATGCAAAGAATGTAAATATTATTATAACCACCATACTATTAACTTTTGGCTTAAGAAGTTTTGAAGAAACATCCACTATCTTTGCTACCGGCAGAGTGTTTGCTATTTTTCTACATTCATTCTTTGTCTCTTGAGAGGTTGCTCCACTTGTTTTTATGGTGATTATAGTTGTGTCTTTTGGAATTGTTATATCCGCTGATGGGTGTTTTATCTTTGCTTCGGCTACGAGTTGTCTTGGTCTGGGTTTGAAGAAGAACCCGGTTACTTTATAATACCCAGTTGCCTGATAAACTTTCGGGGTGAAAAAAGGAAGGGCAATCGCTAAAATAATGCCTATCATTATTATGTTTAAGATTGTAACTCGCTGCTTTTTTATGATCTTAACATAATCTATCAAATTTATCTCATCCCGATATTGTTCCATAAATCCTCCTTTGGTTATAAATCCTCCGGTCTATATTCTCTCATCTCCATCACTCTCACCCTTCTCCTCTGAACCTCTATCTTAGACAGGTAATATTTCTTCTCCATCATGGCTGCTTCACGCATGGCCCCGACCTCCCCTTCGGTCATCCGGGTATCAATTACCTTGTTGCACACTACCGCCTGAATGTAATATCTCGTTTTCCAAATCCAATGAGGTAGTTTTCTCATTTTCTTTTCTTTGCATCTCATTTAAGAATGGCTCCTTGTTCCCTATCTTCATCATATAATCATGTATTTTTTCTCTCTTGTCCCTTCTCTTGTTGTGTTTGCGCCTGGGGCAGCCATAAGCTTTCATGATATCGGTTGTCTTACACTTACGCTTGCAGGTTAGACAGCACTCGATTATAGGAAGTTTACATGCTCTCTTTCTTTTTTTAGTTGCCATAGTATTTTATTAAACGGGTCACACCGGCAGAAAGGGATACAATCTTTGAATGTTAGCTTCTCGATGACTTCCTTCCTTCTATCACTATGCCAAATCCCCCAAAAACTATTTGTATTTAGATCACCGAGGATATACTCTTCCTTCCCACGCATATGACAGCAGAGGTATACCTTTGCATCTGCTCCGATTACTGTTGCGAATTGGTGGCCATAGCATTTATCATAGCCTCGGTAGTATGGGGTTAGACGGTTGTATTTTCTTATCTCATCACACCGGCTGTATGAACATACAACTTTGAACTGCTCGTTCTCAAGCTCCTGGCATTTGCTGAAGTAGTTGTATGAACCTATGTCGAAGGTGTCGTTATAATAGGCTCTGAACTGGATATAATCTACACCCAGCTCCTTGGCTACTCTTGTGGCCTCAAGCATTCCCGGCGCTGTTTTCTCGCTGGTTAAGAAGCCTATGCCAATAGTTACATCTGTTTCCTCTCTCCTCTTTGTATCTACCAGCATTTTTATATTAGCCAATGTCCGGTGCCATATATCCTCATCAACCCCATGCGTCATCTTATACATTTCCGGTCCGTCAGCATCTAAGGATATCCTGATCCACTTGCAATTGTCAACCAGTATTCTGGCTGAGTCATCATCGAGGAGAGTGCCATTGGTTATAAAGCCGGCATCTATTCCTTGCTCAGCTGCTCTGGTTACCATGTCGATTGTGTAAGGATGCATCAACGGTTCACCACCACCGCTGAACATAAGCCCTTTTATCCCGAGTGTGCCAAGCTCATAGATTATATCTTTAGCCCTTTTTTTACTAAGATGATCGCTCTTGTCTTTGTTCGCTGTCCCTATACAGCCCGGACAGGCGTGGTTACATTGGTTAGTCATGTCAAACTCTACGGTTACCGGATAAGGGTTGCCACCTTCCATCCAAGATTTTACTCTACCCAGATGTTTAAGTATCTTATCGCTGTGGAATATCTTTCTCTCCATGCTCACTTCTCCTTGTTTTTAGGTTCTAAGTATTGTTTCAAAGACTTTGGCGGCTTGCCACAATAAACGCACCGCATTGTTTCTATTCCTCCGGGGCAGCAATGAGCTGTATGGTTGCATTCACAATACTCAATTTGTTTCATCTTCTCTCACCCCTCAACATTAAGTTAATCCCTTTGATGTTTATAATCGCCTCTTTACACTTCGGGTTTATCCTCAAGGCTTCCTCAAAGAATGTCTTGGCAGTTACATGTCTCCCGGCCCGAAGCTCATACTGTCCCATGTTACTCCAGCCTACCCAATAGGTCGGATACATATTGACATACTTCATGGTCATATACATAGCCTTGTCATCATCACCTCGCTTGCGTATTAACTGCATAAGCCTATCGGCTACCACAATGTCTCTCTCATTTGCAAGCAATGCCATTGAGTAATGCTCCTCTGCTTTCTCCATGTTCTCCTTGTGAGCATATGCATCACCGAGCTTTGCATGAGCAAGCTTTGCTATTTCTCTTATGTCAATCGGCATATTGGTAAGCTTGACCCCTTTGCTCTCCAGCACTTCTTCTAAGATAAGGATTATCCTTTCCCACCTGGCTTCGTTCCGATAAATAGCCGCTAAATTTATTGCTGCCTCCGGGTTCTTAAACTTGTCAAATACATGGTGGAAGGATTGCTTTGCCGCCATAACCTGGTTGCATTTCATACAACATAACCCCTTCAATACGAATAACTTAGAGTAAAGAGGGTCCTCTTCCTTTAGGTTAAACTTCTCGAATGAATCCTTTATATAGCGTAGGGCCTGTAATGCATCACCCTTCTTATTCCTCATCATCAGGCAATTCACCATGTGATAATAAGTTAAGACATGCGCCTGGGGAGATGCAATCTCTGCTGCTAAGAATTTATAATTTCTGGCATTTTTCTTCTCTGTGTCTCCAGGCTTGATATTCCCAAGATGCCGGAAAGTTATATCAGTCGCAAGCACCTTAGCCTTTGCCTCACGCATGCTAATACTTATATCTTCATGGACAAGATTGCGAAAACGATACTCTCTTTTGTTCTTGAACATCCGGTTCTGGTGTAAAATTTCATCGGAGTGTTGAGGAGTAGCAGATAATACTCTGCACTTTATGGCGTCACAGTCAGGATAGTGGGCAACCAAATCCCGGATAGATTGAGGAGTAGCCAGGATATCATCTGTGTCCATCCAGAGGATATAGTCCGTTCTTGCGATACTACCATAATCATCTCTGGCCATATCCAAAGACTTGTTCCTCATGCCGGAGAAGTTTGTCCATTTGAGATATTTATAATTTATCTCAGTGATAAAAGAATATTTCAAGTTACCGTAACCACTTAGTGTTACCGCTGTCGGGCTTTCTAAACTAAGCATTTTAAGCCTTGCTTCCTCGATTTCTTTTGGAGTAAATTTTCCATAAATGTCAATTCTTTTATTTTTATATTCTTCAATAACTTTCTTAAATTTCTTCGGGTATTGGCCTTCGTTATCTCTGATGGTCCCTTTTCTAAACCTCTTATAATTAAACACGATGTTAATCTCATCAACCCACTCGGCTACGCTTGATAATGCCCGGTATAAGATGTCCGGCTTTTCCTGATCGCCGACTATCATACACAAGGATATCGTTTTATACTTGCCTATTTTCTTGTGATATACTTTCTGATTCTCGGCCAGCAAAGATAAGAATGCTTTCTCCTTGCCTTTATCGTTAAAGGTCTTTGAACCAAAATGGTGGACATAAGCATTCACTACTTTAAGCTTATATCCTTTTTCTATTGCCCGGTAGCAGAATAAATTATCCTCATAGTTGCCTCTTCCAAAATCCTCATCAAGTCCGCCTATCTCATCCCACACTCTCTTCTTTATCAGAGTGCAGAAGAATACAAGGAAGTCTACCTCCTTATCCTGTAACTCGGCCTTCTGGGCTAAGATGTTCAAAGATGCCTGATCTTTGTATGGCACTTTTTGGATTACTTGTTGATAGCCGGAACTGTGACTGGTGTATGGGCCTACTGCTGCTATGCTCGGGTCTGAGTTGATTACTCGTAGCAGCTTCCCAAGCCAGCCTTTAGAAAATACTATATCATTGTTTACAAGACATAGGAACTCGCCTCTTGCCATGGTCGCTCCTTGATTGTTAGCAACCGGGAAGCCTGCATTATGGTCATTGGATATTATATGAATTTCAAGTCCGGCTCCTGGTCTGCCGATGACTACTGCTTTTTGTAATTCGTTAATATAATCAAGCGTTCCGTCTGTTGAGTTGTTATCCACGATGATCACCTCAAAGGGAGTATCCTTATTGTTGGTGCTTGCCTCGAGACTTTGCAGTGCTAACTTTGTGTATTTTAAGTTATTGCATGTGAGCATTATTATACTTACCATTCAATCCTCCTTTGTTGTTAGTTTTCTCTCCACTTCACGATTCCCCACACAGCTAATAGAAAATAAATTCCGAATAAAACACCTTGCTCCGGTATTCCTTTATGAAAGTCAATTATCATCCAAGTGAAATTTGTTACCGCCCAGATGATAAAGCAAGCCTTTTTCTTATAGATATTCAGCACTACACCAATTAGACTTAAGATTGTTAGTAGCCAAATCATTTTCTATCCCTCCCCAATGCTTTATCTAATAACTTCTTGACTTTGGCTTGTCCTTCTAAACTATAATCCGGTAGTATTTCCAACTCCTTCTTAAATGGCTTATAGGCGATATTCTTCCTATCCTCTATATTCTCAATAATCTCTGCCGGTTTGGGGACACAGTTGTATTTATTAACTCTTGCTATGGCATTAAAAGCCTTACTTACCTGTTCGTACGAGTAGCCTTTAAGGGTTTCGTAGTATATGTCTATAGCCATTAGAGATAGTTCTTTGCCATATAATTCGCATAAAGCACTTAGGAGTTTGACAAAATCAGTTCTTTTCAGCATTTTCTTTCACCGTCATTTTTATAAGCCCAGTTCTCTATTTGCTCTTTTGTATCTATACGATACGCCCTGTCGCATCTATGGCAAAAATATTCACCTTTCCGTTTATATGTTAAGGATTTGATTTTACATATAGGGCATTGTCCTTTTTCGTTTAATTTACATTTCATCCTTCCCCCTTCTCTTTTATCCACTCCTGCCCGGCCGCCATAGTCTTAGCCCCGGCAGTTCCCATTTTTAAATCATCTGGTCGGTTTAGGTAAGACTCGAATTTATTACTATATAATGTTTGAGGCCGGAGATATTGGCGCATCTTGTTATCCACTCCCCAGGCTTTAGCCATCTTGCGGTGGACGATTTTGAAGTCATCGATTGTATGGCCTTCGGCAAACCGAGCCTTTATTATCTCTTGGGTCTTAAGAGAAGTTGGTTTGTATGAAGCCTTTAATATATTATTAAGATCTTCTATTATTTCTCTAACTATACTTATACTCTTATCTTTATCTTTATCTTTATCTTTATCTTTATCTTTACGTCTGTCTATGGGGCTTGTAAGCCCCTTATAAGCTCCTTCTTTCTTTAATATGTTTATAACAGAGAGATGGGCCCTATTCTCTGGGTTGAGTGTTCCATACTGGAAGTCTACAAAATCCCTTATAAACCACTTCTTGCCCTTGTCTATTTCTACATACTGCTTTTTAAAGTCTTCCTTTAAGTGCTTAATGTCTAACCCTTTGCCGATAAACCATTCTGCTGACTCAAAGTCTACCTCCCAAACTCCAGCGTGATTACAGTTATCACAGAGGTAAGTCCAAAAACATTTGTGGATAGGTGGTAGTTTCCTAAACCAAATCTTTTTCCATTTATCAGTGCAAGTAAATCTTTTAGCCATTTTACCCCTTTATAATATTACACCGTCTACATAATACTTGCATATTTGATTCTTTATTTTCTCCACCTTCCCATACTGGGACGATGTGGTCTAATTGGAGATTGTCCGTTGTTCCACATAAGACACATTTATTATTAAACCTATCAAGAATCATTTTTCTAAACCAATTTCTCTTAGTATAATTAGATGCTTTCCTTCTTCTTTCTTTAACCGAATTGTCTATACCATAGCCAAACATTTCTTCTCCGTATAACAAGAATTAAAACATCATCGCCTGTTTAAAACCTGTTTTCTCTCGGTTCTTCTCGAGGTTGCTAACTGTCTTTAGCATTGACAGCGCTCTTCCTTTTAAATCTTTTATAAGCCCTTCCAGCTCGTTCCGGGTTTCGCAATAATAATACCCGAGGCTACAGCTGCCGATAGGTTCTCCCTTACGCCTTAGATTGCGGATCATGGTGCGGAGCATTGTCCCATGAATGTTGTATCTTCTTTCAAGGTGACCGGAATAGATGGCCTTGCCTGCGCCCTGGTGGTATGTTTTTATTTGGTTTAGTATTTGGTTTTCCATTCTTCTCTTATCCTCCCGGTAAGGTCGCTCCCTGCGACCCTACCGTTTTGAATGTTACATGTTACTTTTCCATTGATATTGAGACATTTTCAATCTTATGCTTTTTGGTGGTAACAGTTCTGCCATCTCTATTGGTCCAAGGTTCTTCTTCGTGCTTAACTCTGCCGGTGACAACTCTATCTAAAACATCTTTCAAGTCCCATTCATAGACTCCATCTTTCCCGGCTTCAACACCACAAGCTGTCAATATCTGTTTCAAGAACCATCGTTTGCCTTTAACCGCTATGGCATAGACATCGGTAGTGCTTCCTGTTTCTAAATCCTCAAACTTAAATACAAACATATCATTGCCTTGTTTGCTTACGGTTTCTTCAACACTGGCTATTCTAAACTCTCGATCACCTTCTGGCAACAACACTCTTTCTGACTCCCCGGACATATCATGCGAATACATAACTATACCTCCTTTTTCGACAAATATTCTGTCAATATACTATAAATTTCGCCAACAACTTTTTTGGCTTTTTTACTCTTTACTTCTAAAAGCATTGGTCTGATGATGTCAGATAAATTTATGAGTTTATCTTTATCAGACGCTTTCTTCTGGTCCTCTATCTTTTGTTGCTCTTCTTCTTTGATCTTGGCCTCTGCTTCTTCTTTAGCCTTCAGCTCTGCCTCGACCCTCTCTGTCTCTTTCTTGGCCGCCTCTAATTTCTTATCAGACTCCTTCTTGAACCTCTCTTTCTCTTTCCTTGCTTTTTCTTCAATAGCTTCTTGCTTTTTCTTAGCTTCTTTCTTTTGTTTTTCCAACTTTGCTGCTTGTTCTACTTGCTTCTTCGCTGCTGCAACTCTTTCATCCTTCAATACTTGCTCTCGTTCATCAGCTTCTTTCTTAAGTTTTTCATTCTCTATCCGGATACGCTCTCTCTCTTCTTCTTCGGCCTTCTCTTTGGCGATTCTTTCTTCTTCTTCTTTCTTCTCAGCTTCTATCCTTTTGACCTCTATTCTTTCCTTCTCTTTAATCTCGGCAAACTTCTCTTGTTTCTCGAGATACTCTTCTATGGGGATGATAAGTGCTTTTAATACATTGGCTATGCCATCGATAGCCTTGCCTTCTCTCAGGGCCTGCTCCTTGAGTTCCTTACGAGCCTTCTCTATGGATATCCTTTTCTCTCGTAAGAAGAGCCTCCCAATCTTTGCCATTTTCATATCGGTTAATTGTGTTCCATCAGTAACCACAATACCCTTGGCTTTGATCTCCCATTCAGCGGCCAACTTAAAATAATCTTTAAATTTTTCAAGCATTAAATTTGCCTTAGAAGCTTCCAGCCCGCTTTCTTTAACCATTAACTCTAACTTATTCTCCATCACCATCCTCCCTTTTTCTTGTTCTTTTGAAAATTGTAAATCTTCAAAGCTGGTAAGAAGGCTTCGTTGAAGTTATCAGCGATTTCTTGTTCATCCATTTTTTGCAAGCTGTATCCAACTTTGTCTTTTGCTATTGCTAAGATGTATCCTCTCTTGATGTCTTTCCCTTCTTGCTCGTTGTATGCATAAACATAAGCTGCAACCTGATGGATATACTCATCGTATATCGGCGGTTCGGTCTTGTCTTTGCACTTCCCTGTTTTCCAATCGAAGATTACAGGGATGCCATCATTACCGAGGCAATCCATTGTTCCGTTATATTTATACTTTTCGCTTGTCAAAGTCATCTCTGCTTTTTGGAGTGTAAATTCAGGATGCTCTTTCCTGAACTTCATGAAGCTGTTAAGGGCATTCATGACTTCTTCGTTGTATTGAGTTTCAACCTTGACTTCTTTTTTCTCGATGTGGTCCTGGATAGCTTGATGTATCTGTGTTCCTATCTCCTTTCCTTTCTTGCTCTCTTCGTTGCAGAACTGTGCAGTATTTTTCTTGAACCAAAACTCTAACCCTATCTTTCTTAGCACTCCTAAAATTTGGGTAACTGAACCGTAGTCATTGTCATATCTTCTTTTCGCCATTTTCTTTAACCTCTCCGTTTTTACCGATTGTTATTACTGATGTAACTTCTCGGGTAGTTTCTAACTCCTCTGCGGTATAACCACAGAAAACATCTGAACAATACCATTTGCTTCCATTTGATAGCGCTCTTGCAAACATCATGTTTCGAGGATAATTCTTCCATACATCCTTGTTGATTATTCCGGCCCTGGCAGCATCGGCTTTGGTGAAAGAGCTTTTGCCGATTTCCTTCCACCCACCTTCTGCTGTTGCAGCATGAAAAGTTATTGTACACTCTTCGTTCTCGAGCTTGTCTACGGTGTAGTCGTACTTGGCTGACTTCTTAATCAACGACCCGATTAGCTTGGCTTGTAGTGCTACCTTGCCATTAACTATGTAGATATTAGTCATGCTCTCTAACGGTGCAAGCCCAAGTTCCCGGCCAGCAAGTATTTTTACTACTGCTTGCGCTTGAGATTGTAAGTCTTTAAACATTCCGCTTTTGACGAACACATCGCCAAGAGCCATTGGCTCTACTAACGATTCAACGACTGTCATCTGTTGAGGTTTTTCTTTTTTCTCTTTCGGTTTCACTTTCCCATTTTTCCCCATTTTACTTATCCTCCTTTTTTAATTTTCTGTGTATTGTTAATATTCAATAACAGGTTATCCTTCCATCTTTTACATCCTGATCACATTCTTCGCAACGCCCATTTGCTTCTTCTGATTGCTCAAAGCTGATTTCTTTAATTAAGCAAGACTTACACCAAATCTTTTGGTCAACGGGATTCTTTAGTCTTGGCATTTTCCTCCTTCTTTGTCTCTGAGTTCTCAAAGGCCTTCGCTATTCCTAAACCTGCTAATCCTACAAAGAACATCCACACCGAGAAATAAAATAATCCTTCCCACATAGGCTACTCCTTTTAATATAGGGTAGTAGGCAGACAGAAAGCCGGGCAGACCCCAGGACGGACCTTGGTAAACTATCTCCTACCTTCCCTTTAGTTTTTATATTCTTTAGCATGCCCGACTTTTGGTTTCTTAAGCTTCAAATAATTTTTTATGGCTTTATCAGCCAATTTATTTAGAGGTATTCCTTCTTTTTCTTTTAATAATTTTAGTCCTTTAATTGCTTCTGGGGAAACTCTGATATGCGATTCTCTTTTCATAGTAAGAGTATATAACTTTTGTTAAGTTTTGTCAAGTTTATTTTTCACTTAGAAAGCGTTGATTTTATTGAGGTTTTCAAGGCGAGAAAAAATAAGTTGGAGTAATAGTGATCGCCCAAAGGAAAAAGATGGCGATAGCCACGAATACTAAGCTACATAAAAATTCAATAAGTTTTGTCATTTGAACGATCCACCAAAGCTGGCATTAAATTTTCCTGTGAATTTTCCGGTAGTGGTCTCTTCTTTTACGGTATGGAAAAATAAAGCCTTGAGTGGTTTCTCTCCTTTCCATACTGCGGCCACATCTCTCCACGCTCCTGATCCTGGAACAAATGCCTTCCAAGAATATTGAAGCATTCTCATAGCCTTAGTCCTTTCCCATTCTGTTTTGGCCACCAGCAGTTTCCACAGGCCTACAGCTATTTGTCCAGGCGGCGATAGATATGCCGGTAGAACTCCCAATAAGGCTGTTCTCTCGTAACTTAGGCCGAATGCTCGTCTCATACCCTCTATAAACAGCAAAGACGCTGCAATGTGCCTTAACGCTCCAATACGCCACGATGGTGGTATTGGCTTGCCCCAGCCGGTTCGGCCCATGAATGCCCGGTTGAGCATCTCTCTCCAATACTTAAAAGAATAGTTCATCCACCAGCTTTGAAGTTTGGCCAGAACGCCTAATGATTTATGCTTGTATAATTCCGGCATGCCCATCAAGTTGTACCAATACTGCGCTGTGTTAGCTCCGTATTCCATCTCTTTAAATATATCGTCTTTGGTCCAGCCATACTTAGCCATCTTCGGATTGTTAACCATATCGGTGGCGGCATGATAAGCTACCTTCATTGTGAATGGAACATTACCTCCAACCCGGCCAGCATGGGAATGCCCATAGGGCATATAGCCTAACTGTTCTATTTTAGCCAAGC
>Ga0307928_10004025_pt1 | contig 11193 bp, 10 predicted proteins | sample AceLakmetagen232_FD_201815 | JGI IMG/M metagenome (GOLD analysis project Ga0307928, IMG submission 201815) | Saline water microbial communities from Ace Lake, Antarctica - #232 | ecosystem: Environmental > Aquatic > Non-marine Saline and Alkaline > Saline | place: Antarctica: Ace Lake...
TTATGCTTTTAACAGATAGTTCTACAGTTACTACTATTACTCCTGTAGGTATAGTTGTAGAGGATTACGGTGATATTTTCGAAATTAATGCTTCCCTCGTTCCTGTTTATGAGCCTGAGCGCTATACCAATAGTGGGTTAGGTGTAAGACAGCAAAGAGTAGGGGCACAGGAATACGAAACGGTTATAGAAGATCCGGTTATAGCCTTAGAACTTTGTAATATAGACTTTTATGATTCGGAAGATTGGTGGAAAAGTGGCGACGGCCCTATTGATTACTTAGGGGGGAGTAACAGATTCGTGGATTCTATTAGCGGAGATGTTGCATATATTAAACAAGATATAAATGTTTTCCCAGTATCTGTAGGGGGACGTTGTACTATAGAACCCGAGCGTACTAATTATTTTTTAGATTCGGTAATAACTACTTCTGATAATTGGACATTTGACAAATCATTAAATTCCCTAATATTTGAATATACCACGGAAGAATATACGACAGGAGTAAATTATTTAAAAGTACGGTGTAGATCTATAGAAGCTTACACAGGAGGAACATATTGGAAGGCGGATAGTTCTCTATATCCTTTGCCTTCTGTAAGTGCTATTACTTATTCCTTTTATGCAAAAGCAGTTATAGGAACTTCGGATACTATCGTAGATACTTTTACAGTAGGTATAAATTATTATACGGCAGGACAAGTGCCAATCCCCCCAACGGCTTCCATGTCCTTTTCTTATAATACTCCTGATTTATTTGATGGGCTTGTACCTTTAATTATGGGGGGCACTCCTCCGGCCACTGCGGAGTTTTATTCTCTTTATATACAAGTTTCCTCTTTTGAGGGTGCTGATGATTTGACTGTATATATTTTATTACCTCAAGTCGAGTATGGAAGTAATGCTACCACTAGGATACCAACTACAACCACCGCGTTGACCCGCGAAACGGATAGATTGTCTATTCCCGTAGCTAACAATTTAGAAATAAGTAGAGCTACCTTAGTACTAACTTGTATGCCAAGGTTCACCATTATGGGAAATTACTATTTATTTGATTGTAGGACGGATGATGGGGTTAATGGGATTTATTGTTATTATAGGCAAGATAATAAAATAGTTCTAGTTATTAAAAATATGGGTGTTGATACTGTATTAGAATCTACTGTCGTAGCTCTTTCCCCCTTTACAGAATATGATATCTCTATATTCTGGGACGACACGCAGTTAGGAATTGATTTAGATAGAGTACCTGTAGGTTATATTGCCGCTCCTATAGATCTTCCTCCAGGGTGTGGCGAGGTATTATGGTTAGGCTCTGATCACTTAGCAGGTAATCAACTAATGGGTTCTTTAAAATCCTTAACTATTTGGCGCGATATTTATGAGTAAGCATACACGCTATGTAAAATTTTTAAAAAAACTTCGTGAACGGGCTACGGTAGATCACACAGAAGATTATTGTTCTGTTATAAATATAACAAATATAATGACAAGTTCTCGTAGGAAAATTAAAAAATTTTTAAGACACTATCCTGTAAGTACTACAGAAGTTGAAAAGTCCTACCAAGATCTTTATATTAAAAAGTATTTAGTAATACAGTATAAGATAAATCAACAAAAGAAAGATATTACTTTAGACGAATTATATATTCAGTATAGGCATAAATTAAAACAGTTTACTGTATCTGCTATATGCCCTACTTTTATTACATTACAAAAAATAAAAAAAAGTGATTACGCTAAAAGTATCAGGTATTTTAAAAACGAACCTTTCCTTATTATTAATAGCACTAAAACTATAATATTATATAAGTACCCCAAAGAAGAACAATTATCTATTTTTGAGACTTTGGGATTAGTGCATAATAATATAGCCGATGTGCGAAAATATAAATATAAATTAAAATTATTAGTGTTTAAAAATACATTACCGAAAGATCTATATGGTATCTTATACGAGATAACAAATTAATATTATCATTACTACAGGGGAGCTTTTAAAAATATTACAATATTTTCTTACAATATATATTATTTATGTAAGAGAGTTAAATATTTAGTGTCTAACTATAATTTATGTTTTTAAAATATAAAGGAGATAGAATCCCATGTCCGTATCCGCAACAATGACAGTAACAGAGTTATATTCTACGATGTTTCGACAAGTAAATAGATTTAACTCTGTCCCGCAGCAAATAAACAAAGTTCTTATTACTGATGATTCCGAATGGAGAACAAGGGCAGGTACACAGGGAAAATTAGCCCAGACCGATACGTATATAGGGGTTATGGTTCCGTACACAGACTATCAGCCCCTGGTAACTCACATGGAAAATGCAGAACATAAGTCCGTAGTTTTTTCGGAAATATGTGCCACTGCAAGTAAATTGGGAAATCAAAGTCTCTATAAACTAATTTCAATGTTGCGCGAAATTGCTGTTTATGATTTTGATAAAACCGCAGCATCTTATGAGTATGAAACTGTCGGTGCCGATAATGATGTTGCGCTAACTGCAAGAGTTCCTGGTGAACGTGGCGGTACTTTATATTCTGAATTGACCGATGGGGGTGCTGTATCCGTAGCTGTATCAGATAATTCGGGTGGAGGAACAGATAATCAAACAGATTTAGGTTATGATGCCGGAGTAACTACGGCATCAACTTTTGTAGCCGCCATAAATGCGGGAGTAACTAAAAATGTAGTAGTTGCTACTTATGAAGGTACAGGTGCTGGAGTAATGACCTGTGCGGAAACAGCTTCGGGGGTAACAAGTCTTGCTTTTCACGAGGGGGCGACTACTAGTGGCGTTGCTGGGACTACTGTGGGTAGAACATACGCCTCCGCTAGAGCCGCAGCAGCTTCAACAACAGCAGGTATTACACTGACTAGTATTTATTCTGGGTCACGTGCGAATACTTATACCTTAGATGTACGCAACCAAGGGAGTACATCTGCTATGTCTGTAGTATGGGCATCTTCTACAGGTAGCCTTGTAATATATCCAGAGACTGCCGCGGGAGATATTGCAGAAACAGCTTCTTCTGTAATAGCCTCTGCTAGTTTTGATTTTGATACATCGGGTATTCCTTTTACATGTACTACTTATGGAACTGGTACTTGTAATATGGTAACTTCTACGAGTGTTTCTTTTACTGGAGGTTACAGCGATGTGTCTAATAAATACACGGCATGGAAATCTATTTATGTTTATAGAACCAAAAATTCAGATCCTGAATTTGTAATTATAGGAGCAGCTCAAGCAAAAGACCTCGGATTTATATAAATTTTCTTCTTTAAAAAATAATTTAAATTTTTATTAATAAGGGGTATTGACTTCTAGGAAGAAGTTGCTATAATAATAAGTAGAAAGGATTTTTATTATGTTTTCCCAAAATATTCCAACTATTCGAATTACAAAAAATGATAACAAGTATACTGTATTAGACTATAATGCAGAAACTACTATAGAATTTGACAATATAATGGATGCAAAGACTGCTATAATGTTAGTAGAGTCTGGATTTAAAGTTGGGGAATTAACAGCTTCTTTGATTTTATCTTTCCGTATTCAGTTATTACAAGCTGTAAAACACAAATCTCTTAACTAAGTTCAAAGAATTCTCTTATTTATAACTATATAGCAGGAGAATTTTTTCATGTCAGTATCCCTAATTATAAATGTTCCAAATATAGATGATACAATAACTACCTACGATGTTATAAGATTGTTCAGGGCAGACCATTCTACAGGACCCTTTGTGGAAATTACATCGGTTACTGAAACAGCGGCATCTATTATGGGTAGAACTGTTGGTCCCTTTTTTAATTTTTTAAATAATAAAAAGCTTTCTATTAGAAAAAAAGATGGGGTAATACAAACAGTTACTTTTACTTCTGCAAACCCTATAGATATAGATGATGCTGTATTGGAATGTAATGATCCAAGTATAGGCTATACAGATGTTACTGCCTATAATGACGGGAATAGATTAAGGTTAACTACAAATCAAATAGGTGCGGATGAATTATTACAAGTACAGAACAGTACGGCGGTCGATGATTTAGGTTATCACGCAGGAGAATATGATACAGGAGAATATGAACGTATTGGTTTAATCGGAGGAACTACAGAGTATTTATTTGAAGATGTAAATGGTACCTCTGATAATTTTTATAAAACGTCGTTTTATAATTCTGTGTCGGGAATAAGTTCAGAGTACAGTGCAATTTTAAAAGGATCTTTTTCCAAAGTAAATCCAGAAAAATCTGCTCAGAGTGAATCGTCCAGGGGACTCACACTTCTTAGAGGACAACAATTCTTTTTTCGTCAATCTTTTTTTGAGGATGCTAAGCTTTTAAGTCCCGTAATTCCTTTGGACTTAGGACAATATCCTACGGTTACTATTATAAATCCTAATGGGGAGCATATGGCTTCGGGGCTAGCGGTACTAGATGGTAATCCCGGGCATTATAGATATGAATATTTTGTACCAGAAGATGCTATAATCTCTGATCAAGATACTCGGTGGCAGTGTCGTTGGTATATGATTACGGATAAACGTCGCCAGGTAGAAGTGGCTGTAGAATTCGATGTAAGAGATCCCGATGTTGAGGGAACTAATTTAGAAGATTTTGATAGTCTTAATCAAAGAATGTTAGCCTTTCCTTGTAAAGAATTACGTGTGAACATTGCGCAGCCTACTAGACCCTTTAGTGCCAAACTTGATATTATTACAGACGGGGGATCTACTACCTTAATAGGTGATATTATATTCCCTTACGATACTACAAATCCTGTTTCGGGTACTCACCAATTACAAGAGTCTGTAGTTAATGAGTTTTTTGTGTACCATTATACGATACCCGAAGGTTGTGAGTATCTAAGTGCCTGTAAAACTTATACTTTGTTATGGACAATATATAAGACGCAGTTTAGTCAACCTGAATATATTTATCGTATTATAGATGTGCCCCCTTTGGGTATTTTGCCCCTTATGACTTCTTTACGAATGGCAATTGATAAATTTCAAAAACAAAGAGATATGATTTTTGCTTATCAGGATAGTGATCTTTACGAATATATAAAAAGAGGAAGGGATATGGTAAATGCTATACCTCCTCTTACTTCTTGGGGACTAACCAGTTTTCCTGCCGTTATGACTCATTATTTATTATTGGGTGCTTCTGTGTGGGCATTAAATGCTCAGCATTTATTACATACTGATTTAAACTTTGATTTTTCGGGACAAACAACGGTATTAGGATACGATCATGCTGGTGGGGTTGATTCAGGCTACCAAAGAGCTTTGGGTTTATTCCAGGACACTATAGCTGCCGCGAAATTAGCATATAGTAGAAAAACAAGTCCCGTAGGTGTTATAGCGGGAAGACCCTATACTTATAGAAGATCAGAAGCCTTTGTGTTTCGGGTAAATACATTAGTAGATGGGGATATTTTAGGTAGATTAAATATGTTAGGTATTTTATAAAAGGAGATTAAAATTTATTAACGATTGTTAATAATGCATTGTCTTTAAACGTACTACTTTTTCCATTTTTATTTAACAAGGAATCTACAAACAGGGCATGATTGGTATCGCCTGTAGTCTTTGATAAGCAAACTATAAAATTAGGATCTTGGGAATTAAGTAATGCGTTTAAATAACTAGTATCCTTAAATTTTATATCCATTCCGTAATATGTAATATCGAAAATGTCCATTGGTATTACGTCTTCTGTTATAATTATAAATTTATGTACTAGTTCTTTATTAATAATTACGGAAACTACAGTTCCGTAGCATCCAAGTTTCCCTAATATATTAATTTTAAATGTATAACTTTCTAACATAAGGATATAAGGAAAACGAGAAACTGTATCGTTAGAATTAAATTTTCGTCCCGTAAGTGTATTTAAATAGGACCAACCAGATAAAGCTACAGTGTCTAATGTGTCCTGGGTGTTAATATCTATATCGGCAAATAAGGGAATAGCAGAAGAAACGCTAGGTAATATAGTTTTAACTAAATCTAAAGTTGAATTTTTTATAGAAAGAGATGTATTAGGAATAGAAAAAACATCGGGAGTTATATAGTGTTTTATGTAATCTTCTATAGATTTTATAGTGTCTTGGGGATTATTTAAATTTATATCGGTAGTGTTTGTGTTATTGGGATTCAATATACAAAAATGTTGAGTATCTTGTATCCAGTCTTCAAAATTATTTAATATTTCCCCCCCTTTATTTTCAGAAACAGTTCCTGTAATCATAGTAGGGTTTAAATTTTTATCAAACCACATACCTGATAAGTTATGAATATGTCCTGTTTGTGCTGTTACTATACGTTTAGTGGCTTTACGTAACACTGGTAAAACTCTATATAGATGTTTACAAAGTTGGGGATGGGCATCAGGGTTACGCATTACGGGGTTTTGGCCATTTGTTGTTAGTACTGAGGAAGAACCTTGTTTAGCAAGTATTACTTCTTGATTATATTTAAAATAATTACAGGCACAATGAACCCATACCTCCGAGTTTAAAGATTCTCTTAAAGATAAATCTTTATCTGTGTCTGGATTAAATTCATCGTATCTCGGATTATATATTTTTATCTTTATAGGATACGTATTAGCTCCTACGGCACTACCTACTTCGCCTTCTATTACCTTGTATCCTCCTTCTCCTGGGTTAAAGGTTCTACGGTTCTTTTCTTTCTCTATAGCTTTTTCTGTTTTTTTAAGCCATTTATTGAATTCGTCTTCTTCTAATTTTTCTTTTTTTCTAATTACTCTTGCTTCAAATTCGGCCTTTTCTTTTTCTGTATCTTTAGGAGATATGGCGGGGACTATGCCTAATTTTTTAATACGTACCGAACATTTCCTCATAGGTTTACCCTTAGGGGTTGTTCCCGTACGGGTACATCCGTGCTTTTGTAAAGGTGCTGTATTATTCTCTAATGTACGTAGTGTATACATTTTTTCAATATCTCCTTATGATTAAAATAATATAAAACATAAGAGTTGACTTCTTTAAAAAAATGTAATAAAACTAGATTGCTATTTTTAAATATATGGAGTTTTATATATGGCAGCGATGTCCCCGTATACAGAAGAGTTACGTAAGTATGTATTTGCTACAAAAACATTGGATAAGCCTATAATAGAAAAGCTTTTTAATGAAATGGATATACAAATATGGAACATTATAAAATTTTTAATACGTAATACTGATTTGGTACAGCCACACATTGCTGAGATTTACTATTCTTTCCTTATAGGAAACGATCACAATAAGTCTACATTTTTAATAGATTTAGATGCTCCTAAGTTAGAACATCCTATATTTAAAAATTCACAAAAATCAGAATTTATTACTAGGACTTCGGATTTATTATTTTCGACTACTCGGGAAGATTATATAATTCAATTAGAAAAAGCACAATTTTTACGTTCTGTCTTTGAAGAAATTATAGAACATTTTTTACAGAAGTCGGAAGAGTATTTACAACTAGATCTTAATTATACAAAAATACATAATCGTCTTATAGAAGGACGGGAATTAAGATTTAATAATTTGAAATTTGTAGCTAATCATCTTCAGAAGATAGAGGAAGTTTTAGGGGTAAATCGCTTAAGTTTATATTTTATTTTTAATAAAGTTGGTTACTATTATAAGAAGTATAATAAGGCGAGACAAGATATTATAGATTCGTTTTTACGTATAGTTTTTAGCGAGGCCCAGAGTAAAACATCGGAGCATGTATCGTTAGAAGATAATTTTCAAAATGGTTATTTTGGATTACTAAAAGCTAGTAAGACTTATGATCAAAGAAAAAAAGTACCTTTTGGGATATTTGCTAAACATTGGATTAAACAAACTATTTTAAAACAAATGCCGGTAGAAGGTAATACTATATATATTCCCAATATCGTACATCAAAAAGCAAATAAAGAAAAGGAAGAGGGTAGTACATCGAATCATTTTATTAAAATAACGAATAGTGTAATTACGTATTCGTTGGATGAAGTAAATAAAGATAATCCTGATTCTCTTCCTTTGCATAATACTATAAAAGATCGAAATAACTCGATATTAAATTTTGAATATTCTCATTTTAATAATACATTTATATCAGAAATTTCAAGTTATTGGACCCAAGAAGAAAAAACTATAGTTTTTCTTCATGAGGGGATGATAGAAAATCTTCCAAAAAAAGAAGATATACCTATAAAAGGAAAGTTGTTGGAAGTAGTTCATCAATTATTTAAAGCTGAATCTTTTTCAGACTTGTAACTTTGGATTCTAGGTAATTGGATACCTCAGATCTCGGATTTAGCCCCCTAGTAGGGCAAGGAGCGTATGTAATGGCACGTGGTAAAAGTAGTAATTCTGTAAAATCAAAAGGCGGGTACGGAGAATTAAAGCATATGTGGGAAAAGGACGTAGAACTTGTAACGTTTCCTGCAGAAACTTTGATTCAAATTCGTATTGTAGGTTCGTTGTATGTAATGGCACGTCACTGGATTAGAACCAGTAAACGTAAAGCCTTTCCTCAGTGGTGTACTCGCTTTAATAGTGAAACTGAAGAGTTTGATAAGGATTGGGTATGTCCTGCCTGTGCAGATTTTAATATAGGAGCTCCTAAATATCTTATAGGAACCTGTATAGTACGTAGTATTCAAAAAAGAGGAGATAATCCTGTAAGAGTATTTGTACTTCCTATCTCTGTAAATAGTGAATTTGATAATATTATAGAGATGTTGGGAGTTCCTATAGAAGATGAGGAGGAGGGTGTAAATATTGGAATTAAATATCGTCCCAAGGAATCAGGATCCAAGCGCTGGGGAGTAGTTCACGGTAAATCCTCTCCTCTTACAGACCGAGAAAAAAAATATAATTACCCTAATCTTGATCCTATTCTTCCAGATTTTTCAGATGAAGAGGTACAACTGTCTTGGGCAGATCAAATCAGTGAAGTGCTTACTTCTAATAAATATTATATAGAACAAAAAACCGACGATATCCCTCTAGAAGATCCCTGGAAAGCTTTTGGTATACGTAAAAATGGAGAGCCCTGGACACGTTTTCCCGATCTTGTATTATTTGAACAGCAAATAGATCCCCAGCAGCAGAAAGGAGGAACTCCCAAGTCTAGTACTTCTATGAAAAAACCAACAATAGATCGTAGGACTCCTGCACAGAGTAGTTATAAAACTTCTTCTTCTGGGCTAGAGGATCTTATGGATGATAATGATGAGGAGGATGTTTCTTCTTCCCCTGCTGTACAGACCCCTAAGAAAAAAATATATAAAAAACCTAAATGTTACGGAAAGTATGATGGTAGTGCTAAGTGCTTGCAGAAATGTCCTCCTCCTATTCGTAAAAAATGCCAACAAGAGGGAGCTAATCCTATATAATTTATTCTTATTTAGATAAAAATGCCCCTTCCGTAAGGTGGGGGTTATTTCCTCGCAGCATTGGGGGGTAGTGTTCTGCTTCCCTATAGGTTATAATGTCCATATTTCTCCGTGAATTAACTACACAACAAGAATTATATAAAGTAATGGGGCAGAGTTCTTGTATATTTTTTACATCTACTAGTGATTTTTGTGCTAAAGCAGAACAGCAGCTTGTGCGCTATTTAGAGACTCATGAAAAAGTTATATCGCCCCCTTTGCGTTTTTATAAATTTGTAGTTACTCCAGAAAATGCATCTAGTGTAGAGGTCATAAAAGTACCTCAGTTACGTGGATATTTAGGGGGTAAGGAATATATATGCTCTATCGGAAAATTAACATACGAACAGTTGAATAATCTTTTCCGCAGAAGTTGCTAAAATTCTCGGTAGTAAAAAAACAATTTTTGGTGGAAAGATTTTCTGTAGCTAAAAATATAAATGGAGTATGTGATATATTCTTACGTGTTTTTTAGGTAGTTTTAACCAATATCCGTTTCAGTCGTTGTGATAGTTGTGGATAAAATGAAAAGCAAAGGAAAATAATATAATATGGCAAATAATGACGCGATAGAATACGAAGGAACTGTTATAGCTACCCCGGGGGGTGGATTTTATATTGTACTTACCGATGATGATAATATAGAAGTAAGGGCTACTCTTGCGGGTAAATTACGCAAATATAAAATAAAAGTAGTAGTTGGGGATACTGTAACGGTAGCTGTGTCTCCGTATGATATAAATCGCGGTAGGATTATATACAGGAACAAATAATTTACCCTTACCTAAATAAGAAAGCCCCTTCCTTTAGGTGGGGGATGAATTATTTAACAATTTAATAACACAAATAACATTTGACTACAATTAGTATTTATGGTTTTATATTAATATGATAATACAAAAAGGTTTAAAATACAGAATCTACCCAAACCACTCCCAACAGGGTATTCTTGCGATACAATTTGGACATTCTAGATTTGTTTATAATCATTTTCTACAAGTTAAACAAAACCTTTATAAATCAACGAAAGAATCTTTAAGTTATTATGATACTACTGCTCTTCTGGTAAAACTTAAAAAAGAATTTGAATGGCTTAGACAAGCTGGTTCACAAGTATTACAGCAATCCCTTAAAAACTTAAATTCTAGTTATACAAATTTCTTTAAGAAAAGAGCAGGATTTCCTAAGTTTAAAAGTAAATATAATAAACAAAGTATTAGGTATCCTCAGAGATATAAAATAGAAAAGAATAAAACCTATTTACCAAAAGTAGGTTAGGTTAAAACTAAATTCCACAGACTTTTAGAAGGAACTATTAAAAGTGTTACTGTTTCAAAAACCAAGAGTGGTAACTATTATGCTTCCTTCTTATGCGAGTTGGAAATACTTTCATCACCCAACGGCTTAACAGCCGTTGGTATTGATGTTGGCATTAAAGACTTTGCAACATTGTCTACTGGAGAAAAGATTTCAAACCCAACGTACTTTAAAACGTCAGAAAAGAAACTAGCTAAGTTACAAAGAAATCTATCGAAAAAAAAGAAAGGAAGTATTAATAGAAATAAAGCTAGATTAAAGGTAGCAAGATGCCATGAACACATTTCCAACCAAAGGAAAGATTTTCTACATAAAATTAGTTACAGGTTGACTAATGAATTTGGAACAATTTGTCTTGAAGATCTAAATGTGAAAGGAATGGTTAAAAATAGGAAACTATCTAAAGCTATTTCTGAT
>Ga0307928_10004028_pt1 | contig 11185 bp, 17 predicted proteins | sample AceLakmetagen232_FD_201815 | JGI IMG/M metagenome (GOLD analysis project Ga0307928, IMG submission 201815) | Saline water microbial communities from Ace Lake, Antarctica - #232 | ecosystem: Environmental > Aquatic > Non-marine Saline and Alkaline > Saline | place: Antarctica: Ace Lake...
TCATGTCGGCGGACTCCTTTGTTGGTTTTAACAAACCAGACAATATAGATTTCAATTGAGTGGCAGCAATATCAGCAGATGTTCCAGTACGGGTCATAGCCGCAATAGCTGCACCGACTTCATTAAACTGGACACCCATTTCAGCTGCAATCGGTAATACCTTCCCCATACTACTTGCTAAAGCGTCGGCAGGGGCTTTACCTTCACGAACAGTAGCTACCAAAATATCGGTAGCCATTGCGGCGGATAGGGTTTCTTTTCCATAAGCATTCATAGCAGATGTGACCAAATCCGCGACGGTTTCAGTATCACCTAAACCAACTGCCGACGCTTTCGCTGCCATTTCCAGTACTTTCATAGCTTCAGCACCCTTGATACCTGCTGATGTTATAAAGAATAAGGCATCAGCTAATTCAGCCGGACCTTTACCAACGGCTGGGCCAATATCAAGGATAGCTTGCTGCCATTTCTTGACTTGATCAGTAGACACTCCCACTAGACCTTCAATCTTCGCTAGAGCGGCTTCAAACTTCATCTGAGACGAAACCGCAGCCACCCCAAATGCCACGATAGGTAATGTCAGATTGGTTGTCATCTTTTTCCCAACCGCACTCATCTTAGCACCAGTTGCCGCCATCCTGGCTCCAGTCTTTTTCATAGCCGCATCGGCGGCTCCTAAACCAGCAGCAAATGCCGTGGTATCAAGACCAAGGGTTGCAAATAACGCTCCGACTGAATAGGCTTGTGTCATTGTTATTCTTTTTTAAGGTGTTTATTTTTTTGCTTGGCGTGCGCTACAATAGATTGTAACATATATTTCATCTCCTGAACTGTTTGTACTTTTGGAGTTTCCCATTCAAATTCGAGCATGTCTCGTGGGATCTTATAGCGATCTTTCTTTTGAAGTTGATGGTTAATGTTTATCCATTCCTGAAATCGAATCGCTTCGTGCACCCGCTTATACTCTTCAAGTTGGTTTTCAGAATACTCCTTTAATGCCTTTGAAAATTCACGAGGTGTCATGCAATAAAACTCATACACGGACAACCCCAACCGCACTATGGCGATTCCTGAGAGCTCATCAAAGTCGACTTCTTGCCCCCCGCCTCCTGTACCTTTACGCTTGCGTCGAATGAACGGCCGATCATGGGTACAACTTGATCGAACAAGGTATCTTCAAGGATATTTTCCATATCCGCTTTTTTGAGTTCAAACTTAATTTTTTCTAACTCATGCCCCTTTTTCATCGCATAGAAAAGAAAGGACTCATATAAGGAGTAATCCTCCTGTAAATCTGCTATTGTTTTCCCCTTGTTCGAGGACTGTAGCATCTTGATGGCGTAATACCCGAACTTGACGGGGTACTCCTCACCTTGATATTTCAAAATTTCAACCATGATTAGTCTCTTTTTAATTGTTAAAAAATACAATGTCTGTGATTAAGACACTGTTACCTATGAACCTGAACCTGACCCACTGTTAATAGTAGGCTGCCCGGTTACTTTAATGGTCACGGTATTCGTGATCTTATCATCCCCTACGATTTCTAAGGGAAGTTCAGTAACCAACCCTTCAAACTCTAATGAAGTTGTTTCCCCATCAGGAAGAACGATTTCATAATTCTGAACCTCATCGGATTCAAAGTCATCGTTCATCAACTCATACGTTGAGCGTGAAAAGTTCATGGTCAGTTGAATATTTCCTGCATCCCGAAACCCAGCAATGAATTCGCGATAACCGCCTGTTGAATCTAAACTAGTAACATCAATCGTTTCTCTGGTTTTTCCAGGACCCGAGATCTGCGTGATCTCCGCAATATTTACCCATGCGGCTCCAGACCACCTTCTAAACAGCGTACCTACGCCGGAAATAGCATTACTTGCCATAATTTACCTCCTTTTTTGTTTCAGCTATCTTCGCTGAATGTTAAAATTAATAATAAAAACAATTCTGTCATTCTTATCCCAATGTAAGGGGACAGGTTCCCCCATTGATCTAATCAGACTGTACAATGTACCATTCACGGTCTCTTGTGCCCGCCCGTGAAGTTGGTTCATTATATTATTCGCCAATTCCCACCCTGTTAGATATGCTCCACTGCCACCAGCGCGAACTCTTATCTGTATAGAGGGATATTGGTATATTTCATCTCCATTGAATGTAACTTGATTAGGAAAACCGGGAGTGTCAAATATAGTCACACAATCATCTGGCTTTGCTGGCTCTTTTGCGACATACAAATTTGTGGCAAAAGTTAATCCCAAACTACTCTCCCCTTCTAAAATATCCTTTATGTCTTGTGATGCTGGATTCATTATTCCCCCGTTTTCATTGATGTTGCCATAATTTTCACAATCTCTTTTGTATTTCTCCGAACAGCCGCCTGTAAGAATTTAGGCCCACTTCCTGGGCGGCTCCAATTAATATCATTTCCTCCCATCTCATGCACGTATACCGCATAATTAGCATTAAATCCAAAGATAATTCCAACTTGCCCTTTAGCAGCACTTTCAAAAAACGACTGAAACCAACTTGCTCGAAGATTTCCTCCAACATACCCCGGCCTACTTTTTCCAATCGGGACTAAGGGGGGAGTGGTTTCCATAGACTTCCGAATTAATATAACAGAACGGTACATCCCTTTTATACCGCGCTTGGATAATGTACCTAACCTCTTGTTGAGATTCGCATTAACCAATTCCATTCCTATTAATCCCGCTTTCTGTGCCATTATATACTTTGTGAACCTGTTATTAATAAACTTGCCCTTCGTGTAAATTCAGTTGCACTTCCTAATATTGGTAATTTCCTAAATGCAATAATTTCATTAGCTCCTTCAATTTCCCTTGGATCAGAAGTATCACTATCTAAATCATCCAATAAACCCAAACACAAATAACCCTGCTCCTCCACATCTTCCAATACCCATACTCGAGCCTTACTAACTATTTCTCTACCCTCTGAAGATAGTATTACCTCATCCAACGCCTCCCAACGACCTTGCAACTCCACAGGGTCAGCAAATGTACTTCCACCAAACCCATCCTTCACAGGGCTTCCCCAATACACGAGGGTCTGTTTGCAAGACCTGCTTAAAAAGCTATTGAAACTCATGAGTCAAAACTTGTTATTGCGTTTATTGATATTACTCGTTTTCCCTGTTCCCCGAATGCTCCAGTCGTATCCAGTAATTTAACAGTCTGTCCGAATGGAGTAGAATCTAATCCTTCACGAAACTTTCCAATATATTTGATAGAAGCCTCACCCAATTTTTCTTCAGCTCCCATCCTCTCCCGGGTGATGGTGATTAGATGTGCAGTCAACCATCTTTCAAGCTCTTCCAAACGAATAGCACCAACGCCACTCCCATCCATCACATCGGTGATAATAGGGTTGGCAATTGCAATATACACTTCAATAATTGAATCCGCCAAACTGGTATCCATTATAGCCTTCACGTCTGTTGCTGATGTTCTATTTGCCATACTTACCTCCTATTTTTATTTTTATTTTTCCAAAGTTTTGGTTCAATAAAGCCCTTCACTTCTTCCTCTTTCCATTCTAAACCCAACCACTCAATCATTTCTTCAATCTGTGTGAAATCTCCATCTACCATTCTATCCGGCCAGATGATCATACAATTTAAAGCAGCCTTCAACATCTCCCGAAAACGATCTTCATGTTGATGTACCCACCATAACCAACCATCATGCTCATTCTTTACATCAACTGCCTTTTGATTCCCCGATCTCACGAAAGCGCGCATAAAGCCGGTGCGCATACATGAATTAATGATATCTCCTGTTTTCCTTCTCACTATAATCCATTTCGCATCTGGAAATGAATAATCCCATACAGGCCAATGTTGACACATCTTTGCTCCCTTATACATCCACTCTCCACCTTCATACCCTTCTTGTTCGATAACCCCCTCAACTTGATCTTTCCATCCTGCGGGAATAATAAGATTTTCAGGAGTGGGTAAAGGGAACTGTCCTAATTTATCTACACCTAATTTTTGATAATAAGGCTTTACAATAGTATTTCGAATACATGCGTTTTCAAACATCCCCTTAGCATTGTTATGATTCGGTCCGCTCATATCTCCACCGAAAGCACCGCACATATTAATGATACCAGCGACCATTGATGTCCCGGATCTTGCACAGCCTGTTATTAAAATGGGTGCTTTCATATTTTACTTCCTATATTAATTCGATCAATATCCTCTTCACTATACTCAACATACATTTCTTCAATAACTTGGGAATCTTCGATCCCTGTAAACTCATGTTTCTGTCCCGGCCTAATTACAAACGATTCTCCGCGTTTTAATAGAATAATGGATACTTTACCAAGCTCCTCTATTTTAATTGAAATTTCACCGCTTACAATCACGAACAAGTTATTCTCCGTTCCATAACTTTCTCATTTTTCCGGTTACTAATTGGTGAGGTCTAGGATGACCGTGACAACTAATTAAACTCACATTTGGAAGATGCTTGATTCTATTCTTAGCAATATGCCATTTGTAACTCAATACAGCGCCGGGTGCAATTATATTCCATCTATCAGCCCAATCATTTGCTACATGTCTGACCCAGTAACGCTCACGTCCATTACTAATTTTTTCTACTTTTTCTTTATCATTAATAAACGGCTTCCAAAAGACTTCCTCATTTTCAGGACTGGCTTGAAAACTCATCACATCTCCATCTAATTTATATGCCTCCCCGTTTTTAAATTTACTTCGGGCGCAGAATCTTCCTTTATAATCCATCAATGATTTCAAGGAGCCGCACACAATAACATCAATATCAATACAGAGAACTTGATTCCCAAACAAGCCACTTGCTTCACTAAACATATACATCCGAGGGAGAACTCCCATTGTACTAACCATTGGAAAAGGTTTTACAAGTATCCTAGTATCCAGAGTGAGTGGTTCATTTGTAAAGCATGTGAATTCAAATTCCCTATCCGCAAAATTTGTTACCCCACGAAATAAATTGTTCACATATTGAGAAGCCAATACATTATCACAAGTACCAACTCGATTAATCAAATCACCATACAACTCACTTTTACCGTCTGTGGTTGTCCAGCGATCTCCTTCCCAGTAAAAACAAATTACCTGCATCATAATCTAGCCATTTTTTCTAACCAAGGAACTTCTTCAGTCCTTCTAAAAAAGTTATTCTTAGGTTGCCCTGTTATTATTATTACATCCTCTGGAGGACTGTCTCTATATTTCTTTTGTAAGGTGGAGGCTTTCAACAACCATTTATCATTGAAAGTTGATTGGTGAGGAATCCAGGCGCCCATCAAATCCTGTTCACTTCTATATATTACCATGTAATGTCTATAGTTTTCCGAAAACTTAGATAATAGTTGGTACTTCTTTTCCATCTCTCCCGGGGTGAATAACATTGTAGCTGCTTGATATCGCTTAATAATATATGCATTTCCAACATTCACTCTATTTGAAAACATGACTAAATCTCCAGGAGTATCCAGAATCGGTTGTAAAGATCGAATCACATGACTATCTAAATCTAAATACAAGGTTCTTCCTGTAGGTAAATCACTACGGTGTAAATCCATTTTGCTCCACCAACCCGGCCATTCAACTGGATTAGATAATACAATCTTTGTTCCCGGTACATTAGCCGTCATATCATTTGTAAGGACATAGAAATCAAAATCACGATCAATATGTTTATTTACAGACATATATAAACGCCATACATCTTCCTCAGTGAAATCTCTTCCTCGAAATTCACCAAGCCAATAAAGACATATTACATTTACTTTACCTGACATGCTTTCTTTTTTTAAAATAAAAACGAATACTATTTACATTTATATAAAAAGGAGTTCCCATACTTTAGATTTGAAACCTCTATCAGAAAAACAAACATACCTCCAATCCTTTGAAACAACCAACGGGTCTTTCAAAGTATCATAATTATTAGTTATTACGGTATAGCATACATTTTTCATAATACAAATTTTCCGTACATTCTACACATCTTAGGAAATGTAGTAAGGCTTACCATAGTAAATCCACTTTGTGCCATCTCCGATTCAAACTGTTCCGGAGTCCATTCAAAATAATGATACTCACTCTGCAATCCATTAAATTTTCCCTTTCCTGTATAAATAGGAGTACATATATATAACTCTTTTGCTAGTATGGTCTTTACTTGTTCCAATGTATTTTTATAATCCTCTAAATGCTCAATAACATCCAGTAAACATACACTATCATAAATCTTCCCAGTAGGTAAATCATAAGCAGATCCAAAAGAAACATCTACTCCTTTTTCCTTAGCCAACGCCACCGCTGTTACATTATCATCAATCCCTACTGCTCCAAGTTTTGAAGTAATTAAACCATCCCCCGCTCCGATATCCAAAATTGAACCAGAAGGAACCCACTTCACAACATAATCAACGTGCTTTCTATACCTAGGATTTTTCTTATACATTTTCCAATGGTAAGCCCCTCGTTCTATATATTTATTAAATTCCATTATTTCATTTTTATATTACCTCTTTCAAACTAACTTTTTTGAAACCTGTAATGGCACTATCTGGAGAAACATTAATAATCTCCAGCCCTAGTTTCTTTGCATCTTTTACAATTCGTGGAAACCCAAGCAAATGCCTGTGGAACGGTAATTTCCGGGGATCTCGTGGTCCATTCTTTCCAGTACTGTAATGTCGGTGCCAGTGTTCCATTTGTGTTGGACCAACTTGCATATCAAATCCTAATAAATAAATCTTTTTAACTCCTAAATGATAAGCGAGATTGATTGCAGCGGCGCCACTATTCCGGTTCCAGCTTATAAAGTCTTTTCGTTTTGTAATGCCGGTTGAATGTTGATGGTCACGTCCAACGAATTTAACACCTTGCATCTTGGCAATTTTCTTAGAACTCATATTACAAGCAATCTTTAATTTATTGACTTTATTCAACTTTCTAAAATTACTCTTGTAAAAATTACCATCCCCAAAAAATATAATATCAATCCAGCTCCCTAACAAAAAAGCTGCATTGACTCCAATAACGTGCTTCCCATGTATTGCAGAAAGAAAAGGAGAGTAGGCATCAATTGATTCTTCCCCTGACATTACTTTATCAATAACATCCTGAGGTATTTCAAATTGCTGAGACAGTGATGGCCCACCACCGATGATCCAACACTCTCCTCCTTCCCACATCTGTGGAATATTCCACGCCATTACTTTAATGAATTAAGAAGAGTTTCTGCATCTACTTTTCTCAACTTCTTCTCATTCTGAACTTTATCATCTGCATCAACAACATTGTACCAACCGCTGGATATATGCTTGACAAAATAATCTAATTCAACTGCAGGACTAGATTCCTGAACACTCTGTACCTTTGTAAATATTTCCGCATTTACAGGTACAACAACATCGCGGAAACCTTCTGGAATTTCATCTAATCTGGCTTTGAATATTTGCCCAGGTTTAATAATCCTTCCATTTGCCATTCTAAAGGAGCCGCCACCTTTTTTTCTCCATTGAATTAAAGTGGCATCTTCTTTTACTACATCACTCTTTCGTTCCATAATTACCTCCTATGTTTAAGGAATGACTTGATTAGTCATTACCAGTTTTTATGCAAGATGAACAACCCCTGAATGCCCTTCTTGATCAGCTCTGACCTGAGGAACTTGAATTGTAATCACTTTGAATTTATTAACAAAATTACCTTCAGTTTGCCACTGAATATTCTGAATACCCATACCTCTAACTAAACGAACAACATCGGAAGTCATTTGTACCAAAAGTACATTATCAGCAGTAAGAGTATCAACAACTTTGATCCCTTCAATTCCACCAATCTGAAGAATTCTTTCACGAACTGTTCTATTAGTTGAAGTGGAACCTGTATCTTCATAATCCTCATCTAATACAGTTTCATAAGCTGTAGGAATATAAAGCATATAAGGACCATGGTGATACGCATTAATTGCTGTTTGTTTCAAACTGATGACCTCATCTAAAATATCACGAGAAGATTTAGCACTGTCATCCCATCCCGTTGATAAAGTAACTTGATTTCTACTAGGATGATTCAAGTAGCTATAAATAGTACCACCACCATACGTGTATGTGGTTGCTGTGAATAGCATGCTTTCTAATTTCTCGGCTACTTTACGAGCAGCACGTTCTGCCAGAGTGGTATCCAATGGATTTCCTAGACTACGACTTGCAGCCAACACTCTTGCATTAATCTCATAATCCACATGGATTATAGGAATTGGCATATAGTTAGTAGTATATTCAACCTTACCACCAATAGTACGAGTAACACCATCCATAGTCAGTCCGGCCTCCAGGGCATCACTGACATCGTGATATTCAAGAACTGTGGTTCCCATTGCATTCGTAAGATTATAAACCAGGCCTTTGTCAATCAAGTCTTTCACTCCATTGAGCCTACTTTCACTAATCGGTATCAGAGCTTCATCCAACTGTTTCCACTCATCCCTGCGGAGCGTGGCGTTGGTATGTGGTATGGCTGTATAATTCTCAGGCTTCTTGGTGTCACCACCTTTGAAGACTGTAATATACGCTTTGCCATTTTTGGGGCTTATCCAAGGTCGATTGGATCCAGGATCCATTCTCCCGTTCACGACGAGCATTTGGGCTACATCGCCTTGTCCCCCGTTTTGTCCAATTAAATCTACACTTATCATTTTTATTTCCTCCTTTTTTGTTATACGACTCTGATTAAAATTCTCTCATCATATCCTAAAGTACCGCTGGATTCTGCACCAGAACTGTCACTAATATCAACAGCTTCTAAAGCAACTCCCACAATCGCCATATCGACAATGGCATTACCACCGGACATTTCATCAGCGACGTGTACTTGTAAAGCACCGGCTCCATTCGATTCAAGAAAATCACCAACCGCTGCATTCTCACCATCGGCGAGAATAGCATATACTTGATCACCTCGCTGGGGGATCCATACTGCTGGAATTGTAGCAGTTGTCGCAAATACATCATCAATTCCCTTCCCTTGTAGTTCATCCTCACAGGCGAACATAGGGATAGCGTTCCCACCTGCAGTTGCATGAGCTCGTACGGTTGTATCCGCATTTTGCTCAACTAACATCCCCGGAGTCACTGCTCCGGAAGCAAGATACTCCTCGTTAATATCGAGATAATTCTTTGCTTTAATTGTTCTTATACTCATCTTTATTTTCCTCCTTATTTTTTAGTTTCGATTTCAACGCCTGCAGGAAACAAGATATCTGAGTTGGAAACTATTTCTTCTTTCTTGGTAGTTCCACCAGCACTCTGTCCTGAGTAATCAACAACAACATTGGCCAACTTGGATAACTTAGCCAACATGGTATCTTCCATAACAGTTAATTCAGCTTCTGTGAATTCTTTGCTATTATCCAAAATACCTTTTATAATAACCTCCCGGCCGTCAGTATAGATTTTCATACCCGCTTCATACTTAACCTTCATCGCTTCCGGCATTAAAGCAGTATAATCATCAATAGTTTTCAGAGTTGCTTTGAATACTGTAACAGCTTCTTTAGCAATCTCTAAGTCTCCCGTATTCACCTGTACAGGTGCGATTGGAAGAAGTTTGTCTATGACTGAACGCTCTTGCGTCATCAGCCATTCCTTGTCTGAGGAAGTGAATCGAGTAGCTGAATTTACAATCAGCTTATCAATAGCATCTTCACAACAAGGGACTTTTGTTTCACTCATTTGAGTTTCTCCTTTGTTTAAATTATTATTTATTTTTGTAGTCCGTTGCATCTTCATAGTAATATATGAAGTAGACTTACGTACCTCGCTAGGATTTTCAGCCATAGTGATTTCACCATTTTCGACTGAATATCCACGCTTGTATAGAGTGGATCCTCCCCCACCGTTCCTAATTTGATAAATAAATTCATCGGCATATACCTCTTCGAGATAATACGTCCGTGAATTTGTATCCATCGCATCAAGTTTTGAACGTAGGAGGTTTGAGACTTCTCGAAACCCTTCTTCATTGTTGATTAAGGATACCGCATAACCTTTTGTTCCAAGGTCTTTGAATGCTTTTAAAAGGTCATTCATTTCTCCTCCTTCTTTATTATTACGAATGCCACAACCATCAGCCCACGAACAGGCACCTGTTGCCCCGGGCAGGAGCGCCAAATGATCCGGTCGGTAATTTCTAGCAATGGATCCGTAGGATTCGCCATTCCACACGCCTTGTGTGGACTCTTCGTCGGTGAAAACACCAACACTTACATCCAATGGCCTGCCCTGTCTTATATACACAAGCGCATCTGGATCTAAACTCGTAATTTTTAATACATCAATCCAAACCTCTGCCCTTAGGCCGTCACTATAAGACGTATTGAATATACGTCCAACGGCTGTCTCCATAACTCGTGGAGAATTGGCAGATACATTTACTCCATCCTGTTCCGGATGCTGAATCATTACAGGAATACCATTCCATGCCGCAGTAAAGCGTTCAAGCTCTTCTGGGACATGATAAATCGTACCATGTGATCCACTATGGACTCCTTCCTTCATCATCACCGCTGGAACTACTATTTGGGCTCGTCCCTCAAGCACTTCCTCCCGGATTTCGTAATTATTGGCTGTAATTGAATGTACAGAAATTACTTTATTATTTACTAAGTCTTTTATCATGATATTTTATCTTTCATAATTTACTTTTTTCATACAGGGATTACAATACATCTACAATTATGAACTATAACGCCTTTTGCAATATAAGATTCATCATCCTCTACACTAAAATTATATAATGTTCTAGGTTTCTTTAATACCCATCTTTTAACACTTTCAATTTCTAAGGGAATAGAACCGTACTCTCCTAAATGATTACAAAATACTCTGGATAATTCTTCTTCAATTTCTTCGAAGTGTTGATTAATTTTACTTCCTGAAAATCTAAAGACACCCCAACCTTCATCTTCAATTCTTTTTTGTCTTTTTGCATCGGCTTCTTTATCTTGATGCCAATATTCGCCATCACACTCAATAACAATTCCTAATTCCGGAATAGCAAAATCAACATTATATCTTAAAATTGGATATTGAAATACATATTCAATTCCTAACTTATCTAATAATTCTGACATCCGTTGCTCAATCC
>Ga0307928_10004030_pt1 | contig 11185 bp, 13 predicted proteins | sample AceLakmetagen232_FD_201815 | JGI IMG/M metagenome (GOLD analysis project Ga0307928, IMG submission 201815) | Saline water microbial communities from Ace Lake, Antarctica - #232 | ecosystem: Environmental > Aquatic > Non-marine Saline and Alkaline > Saline | place: Antarctica: Ace Lake...
GAACCATTTGGTTATAACTCAATCATTGAAAGACCAGCAACTGGTCAGATAATGATTTATGCTAACGCTACTGCATTCCAAAATGTTAAGAGTGATTATAATAATCTACATGTTAGAGAATTACTTAATACTCTTGAATTACAAATTGATGAAATTTTACAAAATTTTGTATTCGACTTTAATAATCCTGTAACAAGATTAAATATCATAAATTCTGTAGCTCCTATACTTGAATCAGTTAAAGATGCTGGTGCAATTTATAAGTATGGTTTACAAATGGATGATGATAATAACTCCGCTTCAATTATTGCAGATGGATTTGGTATTATCGATATTGATCTCTGGATTACCGGAGCTCTTACAAAAATTATTGCAAGATACACAGTTAATTCCGATGGTGGAGTTAGTTCTGGTGGATTTGCAAGCTAAGAATAAATAATAAAAATAAGAAAAAAATATGGCTGAAAATTTTAAGTCACAAGGTCTATTCGGCTTATCACACTTTAGAAGTAATAGAGCTTCCCAAGAGCTGTTCGAACCAGTATATCAAAACTTGTTCACTGTGCAGATCGCGCTTCCAGCGGGTGTTGGTGCTACAGAAGAATCAACTAACTTGATGTTAGAAGGTATTACAAATATTAGTGGACTTCAATCTCACTCATTTCCTACTAATCTAGCGGAACAGAAATTCAAGTGGGCTTCTAGACGTTTTGCTGGTGCTAAACCAGAAAAAACTACAATGGATGTAGCATTTGACTTTGAAGTGAATGTTGATAAGACTCCTAGCGCATACACTGTTAAAACTTTAAGAAAGTGGTGTGATTTGGTATATGACCCATTAACAGGTAGAACCGGATTAAAGGCTGATTACGTGGCACCTTGGACACTTATAACGCTATATGACAGAGGTTCAAGACCTTTCTGGCAATGGAAACTTTATTACGTATTTCCTATGACTGGAATTCCTGAAGTTCCACTTGATTATAATAATGAAGAAGTATTTAAAGTGACTGGATTTACACTCGCGGCAGATTTCTGGGATGAAACTATTGTCTAATAATAACTTACATATATAAATTTCAAAAAGAGAAGCCTAAAACTTCTCTTTTTTTGTGAAAACTTGTCACTTTTTCCACATATAAAGATATATAAGATATAAAAACAATATTTAAAAATAAAAATATGCCAGACGAAAAAACTGAAAAACAATTACAAGAATTTGTAGAATCACAAGAAGGTAAAGAAAATGCACAAGTTGGTGCCAAAATAACTGAAACACCAGCACCTAAGTTCCCGCATTCAAAAAGTGACCCTCAGATATCACTCGGGAATGAAGTAGGGTGGCAGAAACTTCCGATAAAGGATCTACCTACACAGGGACTCTTTTACCCAGAAGGCACTGAAGTGGCTATCAGATCGGCTACTGCTGGTGAAGTAAGACATTGGTCTACTTTACAAGAAGATGATCTAGCTAGTTTAGATGATATGTTAAATTATATCTTAGAGCGATGTGCTACTTTTAAGACTCCTGAAATACATTCTTCATGGAAAGATATTAAAGAAGTTGACAGATTTTATATTTTATTAGCTATTAGAGAATATACTTTTGTAAAAGGAGAAAATCAACTTCAAGTCAAAACAGGTGAAAATTCAAAAATTAATGTTACTAAGGATATGATTGATTATATCACTCTTGATCCTAAACTTATGAAATATTATGATGATAAGAAAAGATGTTTTGTTCTTAGATTTAAAACCGGAAAAGAAATAGAAGTTACTATTCCTAGTGTAGGTGTTACTAATTTCCTTAAAAACTTTATACAAAGAAAACAACAAATCGGAGAAAATTTTGATTTAGATTTTGTTAGTTTTGCCCCTTTTATTATTAAAGATTGGAGAGGCTTATCTGATCATGCATATGAACAAATGGTAGGTGAGTCTAATAATTGGACAATATCTGAGGTTTCTGTATTAACTCATTTAAAAGATTTATTTGTTGATACAGTGGATCCTGTTGTTAAGTACATGGATGAAGGAGGTATGGCGCACACAGCGCCGTTGAACTTTCTCGGAGGGATCAAATCTGTTTTCCTTATTTCAGATCCATTTGGAGAATTGGTTTAAGATTGAATTTGTATTTGCGAAAAATCTTCATATTACTCCTTCTGAACTTGATCAAATGGAATTTTATAGAGTTGAATATATGATTCATAACTATGAAGAATTTATAGAAGAGGAGAATAAACAAATGAAGAAACAGGAAAGAGATCAAGGTATGTCTATGAAACAGTCTCAGGCAAATATGGGAACCTTTAAACCTCCAAATATGAATATTCCAAAAATGAATATTCCAAAATACTAAAGTGCTTTAATTAGCACTTTTTTGTTTTAAGAGGATATATAAAATAAATAATATCTTTATGGCTCAGACTAACCAACAAGTCCTCCAACAAATCTTAGGAGTATGTGTTCAAATTAATAAAAAGATAGGTGGAGACGCTCCTAAGGGTGACGGAAAACCGGGTAGTGATAAAGGAACTGCACCTCTTTCTGGGATGATTAATAAAGGTGTAGATGCAAAACAAGCTAAAGGAGCAGCTGAGGCCATCAAATCAATTTTTGATTCAATTGCAAATTTTAATAAAGTAAAAGTTAACACTCGCAAAATTGATGCAACTTCAAAAGCATTAAGAGGATTGTTTGATACTGTTATTTACATAGGCAAGAAAAGAAAAATAGTAACTAATGCAATGAAAATGTTTGATATGCTTGCTAAAAGTTTACAAACAATGACAAAGTTTGCAAAAGCTATGACTACTTTATTAATGTCTGTAGGAGCTTCTATTCTCATGATAGCTGGGTCGTTATGGTTAGCAGGAAAAATGTTAGGAACTAGAGGAGCAGGAGAAACATTATTAGCAATAACTGGAGTTCTTGTCGGTTTGACTATAGTTATGATAATGCTAGGAAAAGCTGAAAAATCTACTAGAGATGGTACTAAGGCAGCAAAAAACATGGGTAAAGCTATGATGTATCTAGGAGCAGGGGTATTAGTGTTTGTTTTATCTTGGCAAGCAGTATCTAAAGTAATGGGTATGGGTATGGGTGCTAAAGCTTTAATTGGTGGTGCACTAGTAATTGTTGGAGTTATTGCAGCGATGGCCGGAGTATTTGCTTTATTAGGATTAGTTGGAGGATTTATAAACAAAGGTACTAAAGTTGCAGTAGGAATGGCAGTTGGAATGGCTGCCTTAGCATTAGGTGTGCTAGCATTTGTTAGTGTAGCTAGATTGATAACAGATATGAATAGTCAAGGTGATGCTACAAATAAAAAAGGAGAAAAAAGAGGAAAATTTGGACAGATGATGTCTAATATTGGGCCAGGATTGGGTATGATGGGTATAGTACTTGTTTCGACAGCATTATTATTTGCAGGATTAGGAGCATTAGCTTTTATTATTATCCCGGGGGTAATAACAGGCATTCTTATGGCAGGTGCTATGGCATTGATGGCTATGTCTATTAAAAAAGTAGTTGACGTTTCAAAAACTATTGAAATGGATCCTAAAAATAACACTGTTAAAAATATGATAGTATTTGCAATGGGTGGATTTTTAGATGGAGTTACTCAAGTGCTTGGCGGTGGAAAAAAAGGAATAAGGGGTTTTGCAGAAGGAATTAAGAATACTGCAATATTAATGAATGGTATTGCTTTATTAATGGGTGTTTCTGTTGCGTTATCAATGTTTGCAAAAGCTTTAACTGCATTTGCATCTCTTGATAATATGAGAGTTATTAAGAGTTATGATGAAAAAACAGGAGAACCAGTTTTTGGAGAAACTGTAAATATTGAAGGTGTTGGAGAAACTATAAAAACTACTCTTGTATCATTCTTAACAGGATTAATTGATGCTACTACTGGATTATCTGTAAGGCAATCTAGAGCCATTAAAAAAATGGGTAGAGCATTAACAGGAAGAAGAGGTATTCTTTCTGCAGTTATTCAATTTGCTGATGTATTAAAAACATTTGCTCAATTTGGTCCTAATGGAGAAATTGGTTTTGTTGATATGGTACCAGATGGAACAGATGAAGATGGGAATGCTAAATTTAAACAAGTTCCATCAACTGTTAAAATAGATCAAGTTGTAGAAAATATTGGATCTTCATTTAGTTTATTTGTGTCAAAATTAGCTGCGATGGCAGGAGAGTTTGAATTTGGTGGTAGAGAAAAAAGAAAATTAGGAAGATTAGCTACAGCATTAACTGGAAGAAAAGGTATTCTTTCTCCTATAATTGATTTTTCAAAAGCTCTTGAGGCTTATGCAAAATATGGTAAAGATGGACAAATTGTAACATATAAAACAGATGCCGAAGGAAACACATTATTTGATGAAAATGGAAATCCTCAAGTATTATCATCGACTTCTATAGATGATATAGCAGGTAATATTGCATCTATGTTAACTACATTTTCCACAGCATTATCAAAAGCTTTTCAAGGAGATATTACTGATGATATGAGTAAAGGTCAAATAAGAAGAGCTAATAGAAGAGCTGGTAAAGCACAAAAAAGTGCTTCTAAAGATGCTTCAAAAGGTATTGAAAGATTTTCTAAAATGACTTCTCAATTAGGAGAACTTGCCGCTGCTACAGAAGGATTAGACAAAACTGCTAAATCTCTTATGACATTAGCTACAAGTGTAAGCACTTTTGCCGATTCAGTAAACAAAATTGAATTAGAAAAATTAGCAGGTATTATTGAAATAGGAAAAGAGAATAAAGGTGTAGGAGGAATGATTGCTAATATTCAAGAAAGACATAAAGAAATTGTAGATCGTAGGTTAGATAGAAAGGATGCAAAACTTGCTGCTAAAATAGCAAGTAAAAATCCTGAAGCTAATGCAGGAATGCTGAACGGAACTACTCCTATTATTGATATTGATGAACTAGCTATGAAAATAGGACAAACTGTTTCCGGCGCTTTCAAGAATGGGCAATTTACTTTCGACTTTGCAACTGATAAATCTGGTGTACTTAATTTTGGTTAAATCATAAACTTTTACGATTTTCATGCATATAAAGAATAAACAATTTATATGATAAAGAACAAATGGACTGGCGAAGAATTTCCAGTAAATGAGTGCAACCCTGCACAAACAGGTGAATTTAAAACTTCCGGACCTATTCTAAATTCAGTTGATTATGAATATCACCAACTAATTGAGAAAATTTTAAAAGAAGGGTTATGGAAACAAAATAGAACAGGAACAAAAACCCTTTCTATATTTGGTCCACAAGTATCTTTTGATCTTAGAAATGGTTTTCCTTTATTAACTACTAAAAAAGTTCACTTAAAATCTATTATTGGAGAATTATTGTGGTTCCTTTCAGGATCTACTAATAAGCATGAACTTAAAGAGAAATATGGTGTTAGTATTTGGGATGAATGGGGTGATGATGAAACAGGAGAACTTGGACCGATTTATGGTCACCAATGGGTTAATTGGAATGCAAATAGAAAAACAGATAATGAATTATATGAAGAATATCTAAAAAAGGTAAAAAGTTCTTAAATTTAATGAATATATAATAAAAGAAGGTAATACCATTATGATTATATATAAAACATTGAATTTAAAAACGGGAAAATTTTATATAGGAAAAGATAAGTATAACAATCCCAAATATTTAGGTAGTGGAAAACTTCTTCATCAAGCTTTTAATAAATATGGAATAGAAAATTTTAAGAAAGAAACAATATGTGAAGCAAAAACTAAAGAAGAATTAAATGAACTAGAAATATTTTGGATTAAAGAATTAAACACAATAACTCCAAATGGATATAATATCGCACACGGTGGAGAAGGAGGAGATACAATGTCTAATAACCCTAATAAGGAAGAAATATTCAGGAAACATTCTGAATGGATGAAAGAACACACTTCGTGGAAAAATAAAAGAACACCAGAACAATTACAAAAAATGAGAGAAATTTCTCTAAGAATATTTAAAAATAAAGAAAATCATCCAAGTTTTGGAAAACAATTATCTCAAGAAACAAAGAAAAAAATTGGAGATGCTAATAAAGGCAAAAAGAGAACAGAAGAACAACGAAAAAGAATAAGTGAAGCTAATATGGGTAAACCTGGATATTGGAAAGGGAAAATAAATAAAAAACATTCAGAATGGATGAAAGAAAATAACCCATTTAAAGGAAAGACCCATACATTAGAAGTTAGAAAAAAAATAAGTGAAATTAATAAAAAACCAAAATCTGAAGAACATAAGAAAAAAATATCTGAATCATTAAAGGGTCATATACCAGAAAATAGAATTGAAGTAAAAATAAATGGAATTACGTATGAAAGTATTAATGATGCATCAGAAAAAACCGGAATTAATTATTCTACACTAAGAAATAGAATAAAATCAGATAACCCATTATATAAAAATTATGAAAGAAACAGATGATTTACATCCAGATGGAAGACCATATACTAAGGAAGAATTTAAACAAAAAATAAAATCTGATAAAGAATTTAATAAAAAATATGGAAATCAGAGTATAAATCAATTACAAAATATAATTGACACATTAAAAACCAATCCTGATGACAGAAGAATGATAGTTTCTGCTTGGGCTCCACACGACATTAAAGATATGGCTTTGCCACCTTGCCATTGGAGTTTTCAATGCGATACAAGACAATATCCAGGAGATGAAAAAAGAACATTAAATATGCTAATGAATATTCGTTCATGGGATATTTTCTTAGGTGGACCATTCAATATTGCTTCATATGCTATCTTATTACAAATGTTGGCTCAAGAGGTGGATATGATTCCCGGGAATTTAACTATTAATGCGGGAGATGTACATATATATGAGAATCATTTAGAATATATAATGAAACAACTAGCTAGGAGTTCTAAAGGAAGCGCACCTAAGCTAAAGCTTAACCCAGATAAAAGTTTCTGGAATTTTGAACCATCCGATTTTGAGTTAGTAGATTATGATCCACATCCAAATTGGCGCGGTGTTCCAGTTGCTATCTAAAACGGTCATTTTAATTAGAAGGTTTATGAATATATAAATTAAAAGATGAATTACCAAAGAATTTATGATGAAATAATTAATAATGCTATTTGTGAAAATAGGGTTAAACATAATGGAATATATTATGAAAACCATCATATATTACCAAAATGTTTAAGTGGAACTAATGATGATTATAATTTAGTTTTATTAACAGGAAGAGAACATTTTGTTTGTCATAAATTACTTACTAAACTATATCCAGATAATAGAAAAATAGCTTTAGCCTTTCATAAAATGTCTTTTAGTAAAAAAGAAGGATATAAAATTTCTTCTAGAGATTTTGAAAGAGCAAGAGAATTAATTTCCGAAATTCCTGTATCAGAAGAAACAAAAAATAAAATAAGAGGTAGAAAACACACTAAAGAAGAACGAGAAAAAATTAGTAAAGCTCTTATAGGAAAAAAGAAATCTGAAAAACATAAAGAAGCTATTAAAAATGCAAATATTGGTCAGAAAAGACCTGATTGGGTTAAAAAGAAAATGAGTGAAGCTAGAAAAAAATTATTCGATGAAGGATATAAACTGATAGTTTCTGAGGAAACAAAAAAGAAGATAAGTAGATCTAATTTGGGTAAAAATAACGGAATGTTTGGAAAACGAGCAACGAATGCACTTATAATTAAAATCAATGAAAAAATTTTTAATACAATGAAAGAGGCAGAAGAGTATACAGGTATGAAATCTTACCAAATTTACTATAGAATGAAATCTGATAAATATCTAAATTTTGTAGCGATATGAAATTAGAAGGAGTATTTCTTTATTATGACAAAGAAAATGGAAATGGCCGGATATATACCAAGGAATGTGCACAAAGTATAATTGAACAGGCTCAGAAATTAACTATAAATGGGAATTGTTTAGGAGAATGTTATCCTTCTAAAGAAGGCCCAGATGAAGTAATGCTAGGCAGCGTTTCTCATAAAGTTAATGATGTTTGGATAGATTACACAACCAAAACCGTGAGGGGCCAGATACAAATACTAGATGGAACTCCAAGAGGAGGGATGTTAAAGGCATTGATTGATGAATGTGGAGCAGAAAACTTTGCTGTGGCCTCGCGAGGGATAGGAACTGTTAATTCTTCAACTAACGAAGTTGAAGATTACGAATTAATTACTTTTGATATAGTTAGTATGGATGAATCTTCTACGAAAGGACCAATACAAATTACTGATTTATAAATGTTAAACAACTTATGGAATGGAATTAAATTATGGTTTGTTACTCTTTCTCAATCTAATTGGTTAGAGAATCATTTTCTTTATTTTTCTATTTTAGGTGGAGTTGCAGTTTTTGTATTTTTGATCCTAATAATAATTAGAATAAATAAAGATATAAAGAGGATAGATTGTAATTTACAAAATAAAGCTGTAGATTATATGAGAAAAACTTCGAAACATAATAAACCAGGAAGAAAACGATTAAAATTTTAAATTATGAGAATTACATTAAGAACACCCGAAGAAATAAGAACTCAAGGACAATTAATAGCTGAAAAACAAAAAGAAGGTTATGTGCTTATTAATAGAATTGAAGGCGGAGATAGTATTTCAAATGCATTTGGAGTGCAAAGTATTCCAAGCATAGTATTAGAATTTCAAAAATTTTAAAAATATTAATATGTGAGTTAGTGTTTTGATTTACATTTATCCCCATGAGAGCGGGTAAAAGTAGACTTATTAAATGTGCCTCCACAATGGGGGCATTTTTTATCTTTAATTTTTCTCCAAGCTCTTTGTTTTTCTATAAATGTATCATAACGCTTTAAGCCTTCTTCTGTTCCATATTTTTCTATTAATTGTTTTTTATGTCCTTTACCTTTTCTGGAAGTACTTTTACCTAATTTGTTTAAGCGTTGTTTTTCTTTCATTATAGATGCCTTTTCTGGGCCATATAATTCTTCATAAGTTTTACCCTTTTGCCATATACTCATTTTTTCTAATTGCGCCGGTGAATGTGTAGCACCTTTAAATCCTATACCTCCCTTAGGTGAAAGATTATAACCAGAAGGATCTAATGTTCCAATTTGATCTATAAAGAATCCTTCCTTTTCTCTTGCTAACAAATCAGTTGAGCATTCTTCTAGAATTTTTCTTCTAAAATTTTCTTTACCATATTTTCTTACAGCTTTAAGAAATAATCTCCCAGAACCAATATAACTGTCATCTATATTATCTGTACAGTGACTACCGACATATTGTTTATTGTTTATTATGTTTGTGGTTACGTAAACATAGTTAAATTTTTTTGCCATAACTATTAATGCTTTGTTTTATATATCAACGTGTTTATTGTAAAAAATTACAAAAATAAAATGAATATATAAAATAAATAATAAAAGAAAAATAAAATGGCTATAAAGAAACTTGCGGTAACTGTGAATGCCTTTGATGCGTCGGAATTATTAGAAGCTCTGATTACAGAAATTAGAGATCAAGTTGATCATGTTGCTGCTATTTGGCAAAAACAATCTTATTGGAAAAATCCTATGTCTGAAGAAGATATGGATGAGATTCAACGTCTTCATAAAATGGGATTGATAGATGAATTAATCGAGTTCAAACCAAATTTCATGAAGTATTCCAGAGAACAGGAATGTGAAAAAAGAAATATGGGAATTGAATTAATGAGACAAAATGGTTCGTCTCATATTCTAAATATCGATGCTGATGAATTTTATGATAAAGATCAATTTGAGTATGCGATAGATGTAATTGAAGATAAAGGATGGAATATTACTTATTGGTCTTATGTGAATTATTATAGAGATTTTGATCACTATTTAGTTTATCCATTTAGACCATTCGTTCCAGGTATACATTCAACTTTCTTTAAGTATACTTATCAAGGTCCGGCTCCTGGCCCAACCGATCCAACAAGAAGAATAGCCAACCCTGCAAAATTAGGTGAATATATTTTCAGAAATGATGAAATTAGAATGGGGCATGCTGCTTGGATCAGAAGAGATATTAGAAAGAAGTTAGAAAATTGGAGTGCTAAAAATCATTTTGAACAACAGGTTCTAGAAGATGCTGTTGAAAGATGGGAGAATTGGAAAGAGGGAGAGAACGCAATTATGTTGTTTAATGTCCCAGATTATAATGTAAGAGTAAATAAGCTAGAGAAAAGAATCCACAAGTTCGATGTACCATGGATGAAAAAAGGAGAATCATAAAATTCTCCTTTTTGTAATTTTTTAATAATCATTAGTTTTAGCAAAAGCCTTAACACCTGATTGGATGGAATATTCATCCCCTTTATATTTGAAGTTTATATCCCAATCTCCGGGTCGGAGTTGGTCTGAAGTAATTTCAACTTTATCATGTTTTCCATTCCATAGCTTATTCAACCATGTTCTTCCCTCTGCACCATCTTCTTGAGCATGAGTTCCATTAACTTCAATAACATTCATAACTTGCCAATCCTGGTCCCAATCTGGAGTTCCTGCATACCAAGTAAAAAAATCATCTAGTGTTGATTCATCCGGAATCCAATTGAAATTCTCTACTGATTGGGGTGTTGTTTCATTTACTCGTTTTGCTCTCATATTTTCCATCATGTTACTGGCCCTTACTAGATCATCTTCATCTCTTGCAGGAGCCTGATTTCTAGAATCAATCCATGCTTCGCCACTTAATAGAACTGCAGTCGTAGGATCAATTTTTACTTTTCTTGTAGTTTCGTCATCTAAGATAAGATAATAATTTACAGAACCATCTGGTAATTTATCAGTTTTGATAACTACACCAATATAAACTTTCCCATCTCTTTTATTTAATTCTTCACCTTCAATAATATGACCATCATGAATCGCTTCTTCGATTTCTTCTAATTCAGTTGGCTTAGGTTGAAGAATTCTATTAAGTGGTTTAATTTCGTATGTGTACATCATATTAGGTCCACCTAAATTACTTCCACCACCAAATCCACCTTTATTTATTCCACCACCACGATTCATAGCCATAGAGGATCCATAAGAAAAACCAGCTCCACCCCATTCATGAACGGTTCTGGCTCTGTGTTCTTCTCTTTCTGCCCATCCACCATCTAATAATTCTAGAATTTCGACATCTTTTCTTC
>Ga0307928_10004033_pt1 | contig 11183 bp, 15 predicted proteins | sample AceLakmetagen232_FD_201815 | JGI IMG/M metagenome (GOLD analysis project Ga0307928, IMG submission 201815) | Saline water microbial communities from Ace Lake, Antarctica - #232 | ecosystem: Environmental > Aquatic > Non-marine Saline and Alkaline > Saline | place: Antarctica: Ace Lake...
CAGTAGTACAAGCAGTAGTAGTTCTAGTAGCACTGTCGGGTTAAGCTCAAGCAGTAGTCCAAGTAGTTCCAGTAGTACAAGCAGTAGTAGTTCTAGTAGCACGTATGTTGAATGGCGCTATACAGATAATGAAGATGGAACCATAACAGATAATGTGACTGGATTGATGTGGACAAAAGATGGAAGGGCAGGAACGGAGTTGACCTGGCAAGAAACATCAAATTATGTAGATGCTCTGGAAACAGGTGAGCATACTGATTGGAGAATGCCTACTGTTAATGTTGGAGAGGATGTGCCTGAACTTGATACATTATTTAGAGCAAATGGGGACCCATCTGGAAATTGGGAAGATTGGCACGGAACACCATTTACGGGTATGCAAGATACTGCTTATTATTCAGGAACGGTTGGTGATGAAGATAAGCACTGTGCGGTTAATATGGCTAATGGTAGTGTTGGACAAAGATGGGATGATAGCATAGATATGTATGTACTGGCTGTTAGATTAACAAACGATGTAAGTTCTTCATCTAGTAGTTCAACTTAACTAAGATCATAAGATTTACAAAATAAGATAAGGTAGAGATAGATAGATAGATAGATAAGATAGATAGAGATAGATAGATAAATTTAATAAACATAAAAAAAGGAAAAATATTATGAGTGAAGTACCAGTACAAAAGGGTGAAACTGTATTTTTGGGCTACGGCGATTATACTTACGCACTAATTCTCACAGATGATGCAACCATTAGCCCTATAGCTGATGTAGCAACAATTCCAGATGAACACAATGCAACTACAACAGTTCTTGTGTACAATCCTGGCCAGCATATAGATATGAGTGGAGTCATACTTGGTGATTCTTTTCCATCTATTCTGCTTATTGGTGGATCAATCACAATTAATGCAGTGGTTTGGAGAATTGAAAAATACGATATTAAGCTAGCTAGAACAGAAGCAAAGTTAACCTTATCGGCTATTAAAGAAGATGGAATGACATACTCTGCATAATCTTCTTTGCATTGGAGATTAAATGTATAGTATATATCAGGACGCTTTAGTAACCCCAGAACCAGTTATCATAGCAGGCTATAAGATTGGGCAGTTAACTCTTGTTCAATCTGCCTGCTTGTGGGCACAGGAAAATCCCTTTGTTGTTTATGCCAGAGGGGATCTTGCCCAATTTGCTACCGCCCTACTTGTCCTGCAAAAAAGTTATCCCTTTGATGATGTACATAAATGGGTAAAGCAATCATTTAAAATGAGGAAAAGGTTGCTTAAATTAAATGCAGATCAATTAGGTGAGCAAAAAGATATTTTAATAGAATATATGAAATACCATAACAAATCTCATCCCAGAGGGTTTGCCCCAGATAAAGCCAACAAAACACCTACCGTTCCTTGGCAGTGGAATGTTGTTTTTAGCCTGAGGAGATATTTTAGAGAGAGTGATGTTGACGCTTGGAATTGCCCTTTACTAAAAGCAATGGCATACCACGCAACTATTTGCCACAACTTGGGGGATGACACTTTATATAACGAAATGGATTGTAGTATTCGGGAAGATAATTTAGCAAAAGAAGAATTAACAAAAGAAGAATTAAAAGAAGAGGAAAATAAATAATGGCTGATAGAGCACAAATTGATGCTAAGATTACAGGGGACGCCAAAGGCTTTAACAATGCTGTAGACCAAGCTAGCAGTAAAGCTTCTAGATTTGCTACCGGAGTTCTTAAACAGGTTGGTGGAGCTATAGCTGGTGCTTTTGCTGTTGGGGCAATTATTAATTTTGGTAGAAAATTACTACGAGTTGCTGACGATATGGCAACAGCTGCTAAAGTTTTTGATGTTAGTTTAGTTAGTTTGATTGCGTGGAAATCTGCAATGGCTGAATCTGGTATTGGTGCAGAAAAATTTATGAAGATCTTCGGGAAAATAGTTAGTGTTCAAGGAGATGCAAGGAGAAATGTAAAAACATATACTGATGCCCTAAAAGATATGAATATTTCTGTTGAAGAATTTAAGAGTATTAAACCTGATGAAGTTCTTGAATTATTTGCCAAAAAATTAGCAGAGTCAGGTGGGAATGTTAAATATTTACAAGGAATGGCAAAGCTATTGGGAATGAGATTAATTGAGTTAAAAGAAGTACTTATAAGAGTAAACGAAGAAGGAATGGGAGCCTTTAGAGAAGAAGCTGAAAAAGCTGCAGAGGGTGTAAAAGCTGCAGCAGATGCAAGTGATTATTTTGAAAAACAGGGAGAGAAGATTTTAATATGGGCTTTCAAAGCTGTTCCTATATTAGGAAAAGTATGGGATGCATTAAATAAAATACACGATACAACAATGGCATTAGCAATTCTGCCAACAATATTAGCAGGCTTAACTTCAGGAGTTGGTATTATTGAATCACTAAAGCAAGGATTTGATGTAGGTCAATTTAAAGATATTTGGGCTAAAAAAGATGAAATTGAAAAGGAAGGTAAAGAAGGTGCAACATCACCTGAAGCTGCTATTGAAGAAGTTGAAGAAAAAACAACAAAACAAAAAAGAGAACAAGCTAGGTATGAAAGGTTGGCAGAAGAATCTAAAATGAGGAGCTTAAAACTCCTTGAAAAAATAGCATACATCAATGAAAAAATAGCAAAATCCCAAAAAGAATTAGTTGCCAGTCCAGAAGATTTTAAAATAAAAGGTGACATTTTAGAAAATGAAATGAAGAGAGATGCACTGCAAGAAAAAGCAAATAAAGAAAAAGCAAGGGCAGCAAGGATAGGTGAAAGAAAACAGAAAGCAGAAGAAAAAGCTGATGCTACAAAAGTAAAAAGTTTAAAAAAATTGAATGAAGAAGAAGATAAACTTAAAGATAGATACAATAAGGAATTAAAAGATAGAGATAAGGGAATGACTGAAGCTGGCAAGGGAATTGGTCAGCAAACAAGGTTTAATGAAATGGCTCGTATTGGGGGACAGTCAGCAGGAGGTGTAAGCGTAGAAGCTGGTAATGCTCTTAGACAACTTGCGGTTGAGGAAAATCAACTTAGTGTTACAAAGAGTAGTGATGCAAGTTTAAAAGCTATTGCATCAGATATAGCACAAGTTAAACAGGATATTTCAGCAATAAATAAACCAACTACAATAGGATAAATATTATGAGTGATCCAGTTATTATAAATGATGTCCTTGTAAAAAACAGGGTAGAAAAAAGTAAAGACCCAACTAATGGATTAGTTACTACTACAACTTACAAGGGATCAAAAGAAAAAGTTCAAGAACAATTCAATAGAATGGCTAGTCAAGCTATTGAATCAACACCAACAAGAAGTAATTTAAAAGCTGGATGGGGAGATGGTTCAATCCCAGCCTTACAAGTTACCAATACTCAAAATGCAGAAGGGGATGGCATATTAGAGGTGTACTGGGAGATTGATGGAAATATAGTCGAAGATCAAGTTGAGAATAATGCATATTGGACGAAAACTCCTGCAATAGATGTTACTCAACAAATAAAGGTTCTGTCAGATTATAGGAAGGGTACTGTAAAAATGGATCCAACTATTGAAGACACAAAAGCAAAAGAGTTATGGGTTTTATTAACCACCACTGGAACAGATGTAGTTAAAACATTCAATGTTGTCCTTCGTAAAAATCAAATATGTGCCAGTGGATCAGATGTAGGACCAGCTATGGATCATGTTTTTGAGGTACAAGATCTTGATGTAATAGATCCACCAGCAAAAATGAAAACTCCATTGGATACCTTGGGTCACGAATGGTTGAAGCAAGCTCCAAGGATTCGTCAATTATCTAAAATATCATATCAAATTAGTACAGAGTGGTGGAGTAACGAAAAATGGATTGGAGCATTCTATAAAAACGGAACTGGTATACCTACAGGTTAATAATGGATTCAAATCAAATAAAACAATTTTATAAAGGGCAACCTCTTAAGGCAACAGAATTACAAGGAATTGCTGATGCCGCTACTAGAGCTACGCCAGGTAGGGCATCTAGTACCACTAGAGGTTCTTTTGTAGTAAAAAAGCGTAGGTTGTGGGATGTCGCTAGTGGTGGCATTACTGCTGAAGGAGATGCTGTTTTATATAAAGGTCTATTTCTGCGTGAATATGATGTGGATGGAGATATAGTTGCAATAGGGGATGAAACTTCCCCACTTGCAACTGGACATAGTTTAAAACCAACTTGGGATTGGGTGAGGGCACATTAAATTATGAGTATAGAGTTTACACCTATAGTTAGTGGCACAGATATATTTTTTGTAGACGAAGCAAGTAGTGAAAGCAGTACAGATGAAACCCCAAGTCCTTTTAATGAAATTGTAAGAGGACTTATTGAGAGAGTATGTGCTATTCCAAGAGTCAATTATAGTGGATGGTCTGCAGCTCGTTCTACCCACGCTTTGTATATCTACCATATTTTACACTATCTAAATGCAGAGTTTAGAAGTCAATATCCGTTCCCGTGGTATTGGAGTGAAATAGACACTATGGTTTTAGAACAGCCCAGGGAAGTAATAACGAGTGGAATATATTTAATTGATAAGGGTGCAGATATAACAGGTGTATCAAGAACTATCTGGACACCTGCCACAACTGTTATTGGATTGATGCAAGGTTTGATAGATATATTATGTGTAGTATTTCTTAACCATACCACTCTTGATCCTGACAATACTTTTCCACACTTTACCTTAATAGATTTTAGAGCTGTTGCTGGTTTGCATCCTGATGGATTTCGTAGAGCAACAGAGATGCCAGAGGATTGGACAGATTTGAATGATCCTGCTTATAGTTATGGACTAATGAAGAGGGGGGATATTGTTGGACCGTGGATACTTGTAGATATGCAAAATGCATTATCAGCAATGAAATGGAGTTCAGAATCTATGTATAGTGGTGATGTATCTCAAGGAGACTTGACAAAAGCTGTTTATACATATTGGGAAGAGGGTGAAACTCAACAAGAATGGAAAGATAGAACATATGCAGATTATTTAACTGCAACTCCCGTTGTTGATGCTGGTGGACTGGGTGGGATGTATTGTACTTCAGGCTCGGGCGATGGTATGAGTGTGAATGGCAGGCAAGTTAAATATTCATTCACTAATAAAACAGCAGTACCAAGGGGGGTTTCTTTTTATTACACTCAAACTGGAGAAATACATGATGCAGGTACATTCTTTAGTGATCAGTTAGGTTTTACATTTGAACAAGGTGGTACATACCATCTTGAGGATGTTGAGGAAACCAGCGAAACTACAGTACCTATGTCTTATTATTTTGGTGTTGATTTTGACCAGTATTTACTAATACCTGATTGGGGGGAATGGAGAGGAATGATACCCAGGCGTTCTGGTCGTGGAGGAGCTTTCAAAATAATATGGAATTTTACAAACAGCAATGAATAAAAGGATTTACAAAAAGAGCTAATGTAAGGACAAATATATTATGGATATCTATTGGTCATATCAAGAATCTAAATTAGTTAATAGCATATATACAGAATCAGAGGTTAAGGGCATCTCTTGGGTATTGAGAGATGTAGTACCAGTATCTCTATATATTGTCACCCCCCAAAATGTTGATAGCCAGCCCTATATAATTGGGGAAATGTCAACGGGTTACACATTTAAACTTGGGGCAAAAATAAGTGGATCCTATAGATTAGATCCCCTGCTTTGTGGTACAGATTGGGTCAAGAGTGGGACAGGTGAAGATACTGTTTATACCTGTAATATTCGTTTAGATAACCCAGAACTCATTGCTGCAATGGAAGGTTCATCTAGCAGCGAAATGAATATGGAGACATTAGAATTAGTAGCAGAACTAACAAGAATGACTCACGAGGGAGAACATCAGGACTCAACACAATTTGCTCTTACTATTGATTCTGATGTAAACAGAGCTGGGGATGTATGTCCTACTCCTATTGAATATAGTTCCAGTAGTAGTGTCAGTAGTTCTAGTAGCTCATCTAGTAGTAGCTCAATTTCATCTAGCTCAAGTTCCACAAGTTCAAACAGTTCTAGTAGCTCAATTTCATCTAGCTCAAGTTCCACAAGCTCAAACAGCAGTTCTAGTACAAACAGTAGCTCATCCAGTAGTAACAGTAGCTCAAGTAGTTTAAGTAGCTCTAGTAGTAGTACAAGTTCTGAGAGTAGTAACTCTAGTACCAGTAGTAATAGCTCAACCAGCTCTGGCAGTAGTGGCTCTTCAACTTGGGATATGAGTACTAGTAGTTTAGTTATGACAAGCAGCAGCTCTTCCAGTTCAAGCTCAAGTACAGTAGCATTAAGCTCAAGCTCTTCTAGTTCTACACCATAGGACAAATAATGGAAAATTTAGAATTAATTTTATACAAGGTTGATGAGTTAAAAAAAGATATAAAAGATGTTTCTAAAGAGATAAAAAATATTGGCACAAACGGTTGCTATGTAGGCAAAAGTAACAAGAAAGATATAATATTAATAAAAGAAGATGTTAAATCATTAGAAGAACGACCTCAAAAAACAATTGTATTTTTATCAGTGTGCTTAGGACTTTTAGTGACAGTTGGATGTATTTTTATTTATTTCCACAATACACTGCCAAAAAAACAAACACAAAATATATCAAATATAACTCCATAGTTTATAATAGTTGTATAATTTGCATATGAGATCAAAATTATCTAGATTAAAAACCACTGCTGATAAGTTATGGAGTAAAATCGTACGACAGGGGGGCGTGTGTGCTATCTGTGGTAGCCAAAAACACTTAAATGCACATCATATCATCAGCCGGAGATTTACCCCTTTAAGATGGGATTTAAAGAATGGAGTTTGCTTGTGTGTTAGGTGTCATAAATTTTCTATAAGGGCTGTACATAACAATCCCCTAACAATAATAGATTGGTTCAAAGATAATACAGAGGTTGAAAACTACTTACGACTAGGGGTTTTACAAAAAAGAAAAAAAATAAACATAGATGCAATAAATGATGTGATCAAACATTTACAAAAAGGGGTAAGGTGATATGAAAAAAATAAAATATTTATGGCTTGGGCTATTTTTGATGATCGCTTTAAATTGTTTAGGGGGTCGTGTTGAACAGGGATTTTTGATTATCTCTAACAATTTTACTGTAACAGGAACATCAACCCTAAGTAAAGTTGAAGCTACTGGTAATTTCTATATGGACACTAATGCTGTTGTTTTTGGTACCAATTTATTATATCAATATGGTGGTGTATTGTCAGGTACAAATGGTATATATTGGACATATAACGGTACGAATTATTGGATCCTCATCACTAAATAAAATGAAAAAAATATTAACATTTCTATTTTGTTTACTACTACCCCTATCTTTATTTGCCACTGATGTTGAGTTAGGTACTATTACAGATACTTATACTTGGCAATCTGCTGGGGGAGATAATGTGGTGCTGGTGTGGGGAGAGGCTGCGGGATGGGAGTGGGAAATAACAACAGCAGCACCTGATTCTCTATTTAGCATTACAGTTACATCTGGTACAGATTTTGAAATTGACTGGGGGGATGGTAGTGTAAGTAATGTTTCAGGTACTATTGTTGTTAATCATTACTATGTTGATACAGATGTGTATACTTGTACCCTATCAGGCACTGCAACTAAAATACTAGTAACTGCAGGTACTAGTATAGATAGATTAACTCATTTTTTAACCCCTGCTCAGGGCATTGATGGACCAACAACTTTTTATCTTTCATTTTATAATTGCAGAGTGCTTACAAATCTTCCATCAGGGTTGTTTGATGAGCTTACAGATATAACTACATTCAGTATGGCCTTCAGGGGAGCAAGGAAATTAAAAACACTTCCGTCAGGATTGTTTAATTTTAATACCAATGTTACCATATTTTCTTATTGCTTTAAGGACACTATTGTGAACCCAATTCCTTCCGGATTATTTACAAATAATTTGAAAGTTACATCCTTTGTGGGTACATTTACTGGATCTGCAATCAGTGCAGCCCATAAAACAATTCCTGTTGATTTATGGGGAAATAATACTAATGCAATAAATTTTTCTAGCACATTTTCAGTTAATTATGTATTAACCAATGTCCCAGCAGGACTATTTTCTACGGTTCCAAATGCAACCACATTCGCTAGTTGTTTTTACAGAAGCAAAAATATATCCAGTATTGGTTCAGGATTATTTACAAATTGTTTAAAAGTTACATCCTATTCTCGTGTGTTTTCAGCATTATCACTAAAGCTAAAAACAATTCCTGCAATTTTATTTGGGAACAATACTAATGCTATTGATTTTTATTCAGCATTTGAAGCTGACTCAGTTCTAGAAAATGTGCCATCTACACTATTTGATGGTTGCACTAATATATGGAGAACCCAGGAAATGTTCCAAGGCTGTGTCGCTATAACTTCTTCTGTACCAGAGTTATGGGACACTAATATATGGGCTAACCCAACCCTAGCAATCCCAATCAACCATACCAATACTTACCACGGTTGTATTAATGCTGCCAATTATGGTGACATTCCAGATGACTGGAAATAGATTATAATTTCTTTGTTCATTTTATTTTCCTTATTATGTATTCTATAAAAGCATTATCCCAGTCGCAAGATTCTTGATTCATAATCTGCCAAGCAATTAGATATTTCCTAATTAGTTTTTTCATAATTTAATCAACCTTGTATGTATATCCCTCTTTATATGTTTCCGTTTGAAGAAATCTCTTTTCCTTGCCCTCTCAACCACAGAATAATCAGTTCTTTTATCTTTTTTAATCGTTATCTTGTGCCTACCTATACCAACGGTTAATGTGTCTTTGCTCTTGTCCTGTTTGGAGCGTGCTGCTTGTATGGCTTTTAGGCGGGCAAGGATTTGTGCCTCTGATAGATTGCTATGAACCATACTTCTACCACTATTTCTTACCACTCTTCTTGGTGGGTTTCTTACTACCATAGATGTCAACCTGCCATTCCTGTCATATATGTAATCAGTTGCAAATCCAGTAGTTGCCATTAAGATAATTGCAATTAATAATGTTTTCATTTCTTTCTCCTTTGTTAATTGAACTACTCTACTTTGAATAAGTTTTAACCATTTCAGATGTTTGGGGTTATTCCATTCCGATAGCAATAATAGCCCTGTCGTTCTCTCTAATTGTTATGTCCATTCTTTCCATGCCCCACTTATTCTTCTCTAATTCCACCGTGTAGCTCATAGCCATTTCTTCGGGTTGGTCTTCATTTTCCCAGTTTCGATTATAATAATCAGAGAAATATTCGATATTTGCTGGATCAAAATTATATCCCTCTTTTGCAACCAACCATACATCGCCTTCTAAGAACCTCTTGCCATTGTCTTTAACTTTAATGGCATAATTAATTGTTTGTGGGCCACGGACTTTTTTTTCATTTGCATTTACAGTTAACTCTTTTCTAATTTCGCAATGTAAACATTTTGTTTTCATATTATTTCTCCATAGTTTGTTATTAATTATTCTTACTACTCATTCCATCTTCATAGTGCTTGTCAGGCTTCTGTGACCTTGTTTCCATCCTATTAATTGTTTCTATTTCTATTCTTTAATAAAAGATTACCACATATCCTTTATTTTGTCAAGAAAAATAAAAATTAAATAAAAAGAGGTTTTATTTTTATATTATTGAATAAGTTTGTATAATAAAAATGGAGAAAATCTTAAAAAATGGTATAATGATAAAAATGATATTCAACTATGAAAAATGACATTAACAATTTAGCGGCAACAGGCACAAAAAAAAGGTCGTCATTTACCTTTTCTCCGTGGTTTAATATTAACCTGTTGCCGCTTTTCTTTTTCAAATAAAGGTATTTACTATAATTATAAGAATAGGTTAATTAATGGATAATACAGCCAAAATAGAAAAGGCACACTTGGGAATTACTTTGATACCCAAGGGGAGTAGGCAGGAAGCCAGAAATAACAAGCTTATTGCCTCCCAAATCAAAACACTAATAAGGAACTACCTTAGTAATAAGGGATTGTCCTTATGCAACCTGCTGGAATATGATGCAGGATCTACCCGATTCCGTGCTGAAAAGCCGGGTACTAAAAACAAAGCTAGTTAGGGGATTGCCTAGCGCTCAAAGTAGAGCAGTTTTTTTTGCCTCTCATTACTGGGGGGCTTTCTATACCCACTCCAAAAAAAATAGTAAATACTAAAAAAAATAGTAAAGAGTAGTTTGGTTGAGCCTTGTGAAAAGCAAACTTGAAATGTTCCATTTCAGTTGTTCCTTAAAATTAAAATTTCAACGAACAATCATCTTCTCTAATTCTTTATTAGTTCTTTTTGAAAAAACTATGCGCAGAAATAATCCTTAATTGACATAGTTGGTTAATCCTAATAGAAAAACTGTATAATATAAATTAAATAAAGGTATTTCCCCAATAATTCGAGAAGCAGTAAGGAGAGGTAAATGATAGTGATTAAAAGAAATTTTGAAAAATGTAAAAGTAAAGGAAAAGTAGGGGAAGACATTGTTGTCCAGCTGTTAAAGGATAGAGGCTGGGTAGTTTACAACCACTCAACTGATGATATTACTCATTGGTTGGATTTAATAGCAATCAAGAATAAAACAAATGTAATAGCAATTGACATTAAAACCAAGTCCCGGCTTACCTACCTAGAGGCAACAGGAATTGATACGAATTATGTAGAGGAATATAAGCAATTTTCCAAAGAACACAATATGCCGTTTATACTTATATTCGTTGATGAAGTAACAAAAACGATATACGGCAATACATTAGAAGAATTAGAGAAACCCAAGATAGTAGGTAATAAAGAATACCCAGATCTAATGCCAACACAATATGGTAAGATTGTTAAGTTGTGGCATTTGTCAAGTATGAAGAAAATAGCCAATTTAAGTGATGATGATGTGAAACTGTTAAAAGAATTAAGTACACGAAATTACGATTATCCTAATAAAAAAACTACAAATATACTATAATAAAAACGACTGCATTGGTTATTCATTGGACGGGCTATTCTTTCTCCCGTTCTCCTCCGCTGATGCAGTCATTTTTATTTTTAATATTAAAATTAAATAAAGGGAATTGTATAATAATTAAAGAAGCACTAAATAAGGAGAAATATGAAAATATACATCAGCTTTGA
>Ga0307928_10004035_pt1 | contig 11182 bp, 9 predicted proteins | sample AceLakmetagen232_FD_201815 | JGI IMG/M metagenome (GOLD analysis project Ga0307928, IMG submission 201815) | Saline water microbial communities from Ace Lake, Antarctica - #232 | ecosystem: Environmental > Aquatic > Non-marine Saline and Alkaline > Saline | place: Antarctica: Ace Lake...
CACACGGGGAACAGTCACACCGGATGCTCCCGAACCGGCAGCTACACCATCCTGACCTACAATAGGGCTCGACTTGGCACGGTCACCTGAAACTATATTATCCAGCAGTTCAACAGCAGTTTTAATAGCGCCACTGTTCGTCTCTGTAACATCGTCAACTATTTTCTTTATTCCAGCAGTGTCCTTGATCAGATCAAGCGCGGCCTTCACTCTGTCAGGCCCAACAATATAAATCTCAACCACATCAGATGCAGCGAACACGGAACTCTTATCCGTAAAAGTTATATCCGTTCCGGCTATTATCAGATTTTCAATAGGAATATCATTAGCAGCATACACCCCCCCACCACTGTCGACCCAATATTTTGCCGCAAGTATATTGGCAGGTCCTACAGCAAAACCCGGATTTGAAATAACAACTTTTTTTGTTCCTGCAGACGGAGTAGCGGTGAAGTGCCCTCCTGCAACTGAATAAATCCCACTTTGAGCTTTGCTCTGATCTTTCTGAAGTATATATGACATACTGCCCTCCTATATAATTACCCAGCCTCCATTATAAGCCCTTACCGTCAATGCCTCTCCTTTACCTATAATAACAGATAATTTTCCGTTTATTGTTTCTACACCTGTGCATTGTATTTTCACCGCACCTGCATTTATATTACTAATGGTATATGTATACCCATCCTTCCCGATATAAGATGCTAACGTATGTACAAGCGGCGCAGCGGAATTAGATATGTATACAGCTCCGTTTATCCCTGCTATTGCAGTATTCACAGTAATTACTGTAGATCCTGTAACATTCAGTTTAGCATCCAGTTCCGCCTGAAGATCCGCCTGGTTAGCCACTACTCCGCCTACATCACCCCAGTTAACTATAGCTCCCTGTCCGCTGTCAACCCATTCCGCCGGCACAACATCTGTATCCCAGATCCATATAGTATCAGTAGTACCTACGATCGCCCAGTCACCCGCTTCCCCAACCGGATATGCAATGACTAACGCTACTTCTGTGGGATACCAGCCCTTCGAATGAGTTACCACCTCTACATCTATTCCTGCCATTACTACAACAATTGTTTTGGTACTACCAGGAATATCTGTCGTCTTTACACTTTTTATTTCTTCATCAGGATAAGCCGCAATGACTTCTTCAATAAAAAGCTCCGTTGCACGCTTAAAATTATCAAGTTTATCAAGAACTTTTGTTTTTATGATCATATATTATCCCCCTCACTACTCTCTCTATTTTCCTCTTCCTTATTCTTCAATTCGGGTTTCTTACTCTCAAGTACGTTCATTACCTGCTCCATAGCATTTCCTACTTCCTTCGAAATATGCCTCATTTTTTCCCGTGCAGAAAGTTCCTCAACCATCATCTCCCATTCTTCATCAACATCCCCGCTGTCAATACTATTATACTCTCTTGCAGAACTTACCATACTCTTAGCAGCGCCGATAAGAACCGGTGACAGTTTTTCACCGTTAATAGCATCCTTAACAGCTTTTGCCGCCGCTATTTTTATTATTGTTATAGCTAAATCCGCTGCATTTATATTCTTACCATGATTGAAAAGAGCATCTACTATCTCCCAACCCCCGTTATAAACATCCATATACAGTTTTTTTACTTCTATATCCATAATGCTGTTGATACTGTCATACAGCATTATTCTTGGATATATCCATAAACCGTCATAATTATTTTTGTACCATGTCACAAATGAAATACTGACACCAAATAATTCCATAAAAACTTTTTCAGGAGTACGTTTATCTATCAGAAGTGCGTGAAACACTCCTTTCATCCTAGGATTATCTCTAATTATAATAGCTAATGATCTTTCATTACTTTCCATATTTTCAGATAATACATCTTTCTCCACACAAGCTACCTATCCTAATCAAACGCTGCAATGTCAAGTACAAGAGTTCCGAGACGTTTGCTGACTTCCCTTAACTCTCCTGATACTTTATCGAGATTTTCTACACCAACTTCATTTATAAGTTTATTTCTGCTTAACTCAATCTTAAGTATAAGCTCACTTATCGAATTAAGTGCATTATGAAGTACGGGAAGATAATCAAGAAACTTACTCTTTATTGTAGCATTACCTATAATATCCGCAATTAAACTTCCCCTCCTGGCAATTTCAACCTGCTCTTCCCCTCCCGGAACCGAAGGAACCTCCATACCATTCATAGTATCATACATAGGAGTCTGCATAGGAGCAACCCCCGGCATAGCACCAGTTATTCCCTGCCCCGCATCCATCATTGCCTGTTCCTGCTCCGGAGCCATAGGAACCTGCTGCATCATCTGGTCCGCAGGAGCTCCTGCAGCTTGCGCCAGTTCCGGAGATCCTCCTGAAATAACTTTCTGCGCTTCCATCTGCAAATTCTGCTCAACCTGTTCAATAGGAGTACCCTGAGCAATAGCTTCTTCAGCATATGCACCGGCTTCTATAAGTATTTCACTTTCCTGCACACCTAAAACCTGAGCCATCTGAAAAAGCATCCCTACAGTTTGTTCCGTTATACCCATCTGCATAAGCATACCGGCCAACTGCTGTGGATCCTGCGACATAACTTCCTGTGCAGGTACTCCCCCCTGTACAGATGCGGGTACTAATGTTTCTCCTAATATCGGTGCTCCTCCTGGTGCGGGTGCTCCTCCTGGTGCGGGTGCTCCTCCTGGTGCGGGTGCTCCTTCAGATACCGGTGCTCCTCCTGGTGCGGGTGCTCCTTCAGATACCGGTGCTCCCCCGCCCATCATACCCGCCACACTCTGTTCCAACTCTGTTACCACCTGCTCCAAAGTACCACCTTCAGCCACACCCCTCTCAATAAACGTTACAGCATCCGTCAATACATCTACTTCGGACTGCCCTATAACAGAGGGTAGACTCTTAAAATTCTGCATCAGTACATCGGATACACCGTACTCAAGCAGCTTAGCTTCCGCATCTGATCCCCCTGAAGATTCCTCTGACATAGATGTTTCAGACTGCACTCTTCCTGCTAGGTCCGGTGCTGTTACATTTATATTCTCAATATTAATCGATATATCCCCACCATTACCTTCAACAGATTTTGCCTGCTCTATTATGCTCCCCAGAATATTATTCAGCGAACTTTCCGCTATCTTCATAACTTTATCAGAACTCACATCCGTCACAAATTGCCTCCATTCATACCCCGTATCAGCCAGAACTTTTTCAGGATCAGCACCCACCATACCGAACATAAGACCGGCAGCTTTTCTACTAAACCTTCCTATATTCCTATGCTGAGTAATACTGCCTTCCCTGTAACTCATCCCGATCCGCATATCCTGCTCCGATTCTTTACGCATCCACAAAGTAGTACGTGCAGCATCGTCCAAGCTCAGAACCCGTTTCGGAAACTCATGCCCGGATACCGTTTCCATAGCATTAGCACTGGCCCCGGTAGAAAAAATCCCATCCGGATCACCTATATATATTCCATACTTTAATACAAACTCCCTGTCATTCAACTGAGACGATTTATTAAGCTCACCAGGTGTAAACAGGAATGCATATTCCTCGCCGTATCTTGACCGCATAATACCATCTTCGAACTTCTTCATATCACCCAAAAACTCTTTGCTACCCTCCCCGTAACACTCCACGCTAAATCCATGTATCTTACTCCCATTATCATCCGCAGTATGTTTCGAAAAAGGTACAGCAATACCATAATCAGTATCTGAAGGTTCACATGGATCAACCGGTACTGCTAAATAAATACCGTCCTCTAACTTTTCTGCTCCGTCAGTCGATCCTGTTTCTAAATAACCCTGCATAAACTTTGTAAATTTATCATCTTTCACTCTATTATCCAATACATGTTTTGAGTATCTCGTCTGCCAATCCAGTGAAGCTACAGAAGAAAGAAGGTGCTCAGGCTTATTCCATCTGCGTTCTATATCATCAATCCTTATTTTCTTTGTAAGCATAAACTGATCCGAAACCTGATCAGAAGCAATAAGTCTGTTTATCTTTACCAGAAATATCTCTTTACCGGTCTCATTATCAATCCCTGCTATTACAGGTTTTGGCTTAGCCAATACATCCATATACAGGTTAAAGACCTCAAACTCATTCTTTTTATTTTCAACAAGATCTGTAGTGTCAACAAATGCACCTGCAGATTCATCCCCCAGTATATACACTCCGGGTTTACCGGCATAAAGATCGTTTAATGCCGCAGTCTTTTTCTTAGGGGATACTTTTATCCATGCAAGATCTTCGACCCTGTTAACATAAAAACATCCTTTTTTAAGATGCACTGTCTCTTTGGACTTTAATTTACTACCGGGATTAAGAAATTTTGATGCCGCTGTCTTAGTAGCTATCCTACCCATATCAAAATACAGCATACCGTCGACATGTGCTTTCTTAATGAGTGAAACGAGTTCGCTCAGAGACAATTTATTCATAATAGCCTGCGCCACCTTAGGATTCAACACAGCATTCTTCCACGCTCCGGCTTTCCGTGGGGCTGACACTAAAATATTATCAGAAGCATCCCCTGAATTATCCCACATTGCTCTTCCGGGTGCCGCATCCCCATACCCCGGAATACTGCCTCCATGATCCTCAGCCATCTCAACCAGCTTATTAAGCCAGTCTTCCGATAAAGGTATGAGCCGTTCCTCCTCCGTAATATGAATACACCAAGGTTCTATCATTTTACCCTGTGAAAAAAGAATCGGTATTGAACCGATCGTACTACCGCTCTGATCCGTTATATTATAAGATAACATTGCGGAATTATTAGGAAGATCAAGTTCTTCAATCCTGTAGTATCCGTTTCGGGACACTACATAGGAAAATTTTGCTTTCATATAAGCATCTACAACTGATTTAACACCTTCCTCAAACTGCTGCTCTGGAAGTACTTCTTCTCCCCCCTGCTGCTGCATATTAAAATCCTGTCCCATAGGCATAACCTCCGGAGAACCAGCTGTTTTTTTCTTGTAAATACTTTCAGAATACACGTTCACGGTAGACCTCCCTTATCAAAAAAAATGTCATTTTATTATACATAACTAAAAAAAGAGAGGGATATTACTCCCTCCCGTTTATCTTTAATCGTAGAAATGGTTAGATTATTTTTTATCGATTTCTTTATTAAGCTTATACACAAAGTTTGAAAAAATGTTATCACTCGAAGCGCTTTTTGCACCACCTTTATCATCTGTACCTATCTTAGCCTCTGATTCGGCTGATTCAACTCCCGGTACCGATGTTAACGGATTGGTCTGATCAGTTGGGCTTGCGCCTTCTTCATTCAGAAGAGTTTCAAGATCAGAAAGCTCGGCAAGCATATCAAGATCATCGCCGGCATCCATTGCCACGCCTTCACCTATGCTCTTTTCTGTTGCAAGTGTTTTATCCGTATCCTTAACCGCTTCCTGAGCAGCACTGTCTTCCTTAGAAGGCTCTACAGGAATAGGATCTGCTATACCCCCCTCAGCCCGCTTCATAATCTGTTCGGCTTTGGTAAGAATAGCGTCAACTCTTCCTTCCACATCCGCACTGGCATAAATTCTATTACCCGTTCCCTGCGGGCCCTCTACATTTTTTGTGAGCTCCTCAAGAATCCCCATGGTATCATTCGGCTCAACATCTGTGAGATTATTGAAATATGAAAGGTTTTCCGGATCATTAAGATCAGCATCCGTACCGGAAAGAGCTGCCAGAATAGCTTCATCATCCAGCACATCCCCTGCATCTGCTACAGCAGAATCATTTGTTCCTGAAGCAGCAGAGTAACCACTCAGCATGTTAGCAGCTAATTCATCGGCTGCACCGTTATAAACATCCCCTTCAGATTTTTTCTTAAAATAATTAACAATAGCTGCATTTTTCTTAAGAAGACTTTCTTCAAATAATTTTTGTGCATTAAGCTGCGCAACCTTAGTACCTTCTGCATCATAAAGTGCTTTACCAACTTTAGGATAAGCGGCTTTAAACACTTTCATAAGCATACTTTCAGCAATTTTAAAAACCTTCTGTCCTTCTCCATCCCTCACCATCCATGAGGAAGGAATGTACTGCGCAGCTGATTTGATCATACCCGCTTTAGCCTTCGGATTAAATTTAAGAGCCGCTATCTTTTCTGTCTCATTCATAATGTACTCAAGCATAGCAAACTTAGCTTTAACCAATGCTAAAGCAGCGTTACGTTTGTTCTTGTCCTGACCCGCTCTCTTTACAAGCATTGAATCAGAGATCCTTCCAATTTTTTTCATAATCATCCTCCGATCTAGTAACTGTTAATCTTATTGATTATCAAGTCTATCTTTCCATTAAAATTATGTTCTGATATAATATCCGATACAGATATTGCTTCAGACGTCTTTCGCCTTACATTCTTAAATTCTTTATCTGTCCACAGAGATTCGCCTGTTTCTTTCTTATGAAACTGATCCAAATTATGCATTACACTGTTAATAAATGCTGTCTTAATAAACTTACACTTATTCACACTGTCTGCATTGGCTCCCATACGGATAACCAGATCATCCATAAGCTCTCCTCTTTTGATCAACTCTACTGTCACAATAATTTCACTCCTTCACCCGTATTATCTACACCGGCAATTTCCGGTTTATCATCTTTATTATACACAAAAGATTTTTTAATAATTTGCTTATGTTTTTTAGAACCTGGAACCACAGGAGAAACCACTTCCTTTTCCTTAGCGACATTGTACATATCTTTACAGAAAAGCTTAACGTCTATCTTTGCCGGTTCCCTGTGCGCATATTTTTTATAAAGCAATGTCTTAACCTTACCTTCTATCTCTGTAACGGGACTGGAAAGTACTTCATTAATGCATTCGTAAACAGTTCCCATCATCAATTCCTTCATAAAATTCTCTATTGCATACTTATAAATCGCTATTCCTATGAGCAATGCAATATTATATCTATCTGAATCCACCTCAAAATAATCCACCCTTATAGCCTCTATAACAACTGGGCTGTCCTTCGGAGGCTTTATATCTTTCTCACGCAATATCTTAATAATAGGATTCGCCTGCATTTCATTCCATTCCTCAAGAATCTTCACATCACATAGATTTTGAAATATTTTAGTTTTTTTAGGGGATATACCAGCTTTCAATGCTGTGGCTATAAGGTCACTAGGAGACATCATCATATCATTCTGCTTAGTCTGATTATCTTTTTTACCAGGCTGCCAGACCCCTACTTCCATCCAATTCGTATCATCTCTACCGTTCATCATACCCCCTCATTTTGCTGCCTTACCACATCTTTCGCTTCCTGAGTCTGTGCGTTACGTAAATGCTCCATCTTAACTTTAACAAGACTGTACAACAACATGTTAGTCTTCTGCATCTGATCAAGATACGATTTTTTCATACCTTCTTCCATTTGAGATACCTTTGTAGCTTCCTGCTCCGCCTGTGCCTCAAGCATACCTTCAACCTGCTGCATGATCTGTGGAGAAAGCATACCCTCTGACAACTGCTTTAATGATGTTGTACGTCCATCTTCCGCTATCTTCATCTCGTATTCCATTTTCAACTTAGCCAGTGTACGCTCTTCCTCCAGCCTCGTTATTACCGCTTCTTCAAACGATGAAAATCCATACTTATTTTTAAACAACGGGCCCATAGGAAGTGATCCACCTTCCACAGCCATTTTAGTGTACTCCTGATCTATATAAGTTCCAGGTGCCTCATCAAGTCTTATTATAGGTATATATGTAATATCAGACGGAAGAGTACCCCCATTTTTAAACACTACTTTAGACATCTTAACTATCTTACGTGAATACTCATCCATCTGAACGGTCTGCGCTCCCAATATCTCCTGTAACAAATGCTGTATCAGCGGATCCTTACTAATACCTATGCCTCCTGATACAAAGGATGCGTCAAGCCCCGTCGTAAATATAGCACCGAGCTCCTCCTCCTTTATCTCCCGTTCAAGCACGGTTCGTCTCGGATCAGCAAACAAATTTTTAGCAGTCATAGGAATAGGAATATGCATTATACCAGTTGTATTACCTTCCTGAACTTCTTTGACCATACGCATCATCATATCATTGACCACCGTACCGTCCAATGTAGTATTCTGAGTACTCTGCTCCCCCCTGTCCGGAGTCAGAAGTATATGCGGTGACGCTTTTATTATTGCATCTGCTTCCTGCCCCCTTCTTAACGAACCGGTATGCAGCAGCCCAACCATACTGAGCAGTGCAGGAGACATAGGGGCCACCATCCCCGCTAACTGCGGTTCATTGGTAAATACCTGTGTCATATCCGGATTAGGAATATAAGGCATTCCGGATAACATTGCTATAAGAAAATTAGGATCCATATTATCAATATCTGCGAATGTAAAAATTCCTCCGGAAGCATACCGTTCAGGATAAAGCTCCCGAAATCTATCAGGATCTATCACAACAAATGTTCTGCCGCGCATAATACCCTTCTCAACTTTAGTATAATAAGGATTCCATATCTTCACAAAAAAACCGGCTTCATCATCCCGGTATTTAACTGCCTCTACTTTAACCGGTCTATTTGAATTATTACATTTACATTTCTTACCAGGACAGACAAAACTTGCTGACAATTTAAAGCCGCTTGAAACACCGTGCAAAGATACCTGACGCTCTTTAACTCCTAATTTAAACTCAAAATGCTTACCATAAGGTTCCGACAGATTTACCACAGCCTTACATTCCCTACATTCCGCCGTATATTTATAAACCTGCATTACAGTTGCTGTAACTCTGGGATAAAAGAAAAGATTATAATATATTTCATTCTGTACGTTCTGATACTTTATAAGCCTCAACATATTTCGTAATTTTTTCTCTACCTTATCGGTATAAACAGCATCGTCAATGCTTGTCTTTATCTTACCAAAATCAACCTGACCCGCTAACAGGGCGGAATATCTTCTAGCCAATCCTACAAGATTTGGAGAATTTAAAATAACCGCATTTATAAACTTTATCAACTCTGTATGTTCAGTAGGTATTATCTTCTGATAATAACTAAACAGAGGTGCGGCTATTTTAGCAATATCATATCTACCCAGACCCGAATAACTGCTCATTTTAAACCTCTAACTTAATTTTCCATTCCTCATACACTTTTTTCATCTTATTCAGATAACTGTCCGCTGCCAGAAGTCGCACTGTATGATACTTATAAAACAACGGTATGTCAAGTTTAGCGCATCTACTATCCAATTCCTGCTCTACCTTATCCCCAGCTATATCTCTTACCTCGTAATACAGTTTTTTTATATTACACGCCTCTACATACTTTTCTAAAAAAATATCCTCCAGCATAGTAAGCTCATCCGGAGGATATACATAATCGAACGTCTTAAGAGAAGCTTCTATAAATCTTAGCGATTCCGGCCCTATAAGGAGATCTTCCTGCATCTGCAGCAGTTCCCATACCCCATAATTTATATACACAGGATCTACGGCGGCAACATAATCCGCAGAAGCCGGGATACCGTTAAGTATAAGCATAACATTTGAAAAACCATGGGGATCCCACAGGGATGTTTTATTATTCATAACAGCCATTGCAGCTGCGGTCTTCTCTTTTAAAACAGCATCGGCATCATCATCGATAAATGCCAGAGCAGCAACCGGATCAATAACTGATTCTCCCGTAACTTCCTCGGAATATTTTCTCAACCAACTACCCAGCAGAGTTACAGGAACATCCTTTATTATATTTTTTGGATTAAACATCTTACTCTTCGTATTTAAGCAGCATTACTATCTTATCAAGCAATTTACTGCCCAGAGGATCTTCCGCTCCGAATGTCTCCACCTGTTTAAGTTTCTCCTCTGTAACATTCCCGCTGAGCTTATCCGTAAGTATATCCGCAACTTGTTTACCTACCGCTTTCCTAGCATTCGACACACTGTTGAAGGGATACTTGTCGAACTTACGCGAATCCAGCAGCTCCCCTGCCACCATAACTTTATTATCAGTATTATTATCAGCCATAACCTGTGAAATAACATTGTTTGTATCCGTATCATTGACTACCGCTATTTTACGGATCATCCTCTCCAGAAGCTCCGCATGTTTAACTGTACTTACCCGTACTTTATCCCTTGCTACTCCGCCGAGTTCAAACATATCTTTCTCAAGTGATTTATCCACAATTGCAGCAATATAAGCCTGCTTAAAAATTTTATCGGCATCAACAGTCATATTTTCAGCAGCACGCTTTCTAAATTCCGCCTTTTTAGTATTAATATCCTCTATAATACCATCAATACCCTGATCCGAAGATTCTTTTTTTGTAATCTCAATATTAATCTCTGTACCATCCAGAAGCGTCCTGTTATATATTTTTTTGCTACCCTTAAGTACTTCTGATTTCATATCATTATCAAACCCGCCGGAAGCCTCCATCACATTGGATGCCTCTGTACGCATATCATTCATAACTTCAGAAGGAACTACATTTTTCTGAGCTGTTGCGTATAGATAATTTATTATAGCGTGCATAGGGTCGTTCACAGGAAAACCTACTCCGGGCCACATTTCACGTGATGCTTCCCCCTGAAAAGGAAACACTTCAGGCATTATACCTTTCAATACCCTACCTAACCCCGGAGAAAATGCTCCGTCATCAAGCATCCCGTTAAGCCCTGTTCCGTTCCTGTCTGAAGCAAGATCCAGGATAATTATTTTCTTACCCATTTTACACTCCTGTCTTAAATTTATTTATAAAAGCTTTTTTAGACAGCTTTAATTCCCCATCCTTTCCAAAAAGATTGTCACTTACAGTCTTGGCACCGTACAATCCTACCCCTGTCAATCCGAGTACTTTTAAAGGATCCTGTTCCATTCTACCGAGATACTGGTCCGTAAAAGATCCTTTCTGCATATTTGGAAACATAGATCTTAAGGTGCTTTTATCAGGATTTAATGCTTCCGAAGGAAGCTTACCCGGTACTGCCACTTCCCCTTTTGGTTCTGCTGCCGGAGCAACTGTTTTTTCTACTGCCGGAGCAACTGTTTTTTCTACTGCCGGAGCAACTGTTTTTTCTACTGCCGGAGCAACTGTTTTTTCTACTGCCGGAGCAACTGTTTTTTCTACTGCCGGAGCAACTGTTTTTTCTACTGCCGG
>Ga0307928_10004036_pt1 | contig 11182 bp, 20 predicted proteins | sample AceLakmetagen232_FD_201815 | JGI IMG/M metagenome (GOLD analysis project Ga0307928, IMG submission 201815) | Saline water microbial communities from Ace Lake, Antarctica - #232 | ecosystem: Environmental > Aquatic > Non-marine Saline and Alkaline > Saline | place: Antarctica: Ace Lake...
ACAAAATAACAATAGATAATAAAGAAATAGAATTATCACAAGAAAGTTTTAATAGTTTAAAAGAGTAATTATTAGATTAATAAATTAAAAGAAACTTATAAATTAATATGAAGAAGAAAAAAATATGGATTTAAATAAATTAAGAGAAAAAATGCCTTTTGTTTGGAAAGTTCAAGGTAAAGCTAAAACAGGTAAAACAGGTAAAACAATTTGTGTTGCTTATATAGACGCTAGAGCTGTACAGAAGTTTTTAGATAATGTTGTTGGACCCGAAAACTGGAAGACTGAATTTTCACAACCTTATTTTGCAAAAACGGTTGCTAACAGATATAAAAATGGTGCAACTGTAGAAATAGAAGCAGATATTGTTCGTGTAAGTTGTAAGTTATCAATCAAGGTAAATGATGAATGGATAACAAAAGAGGATGTAGGCGAGGGAGAGGACACTGAAGCCACAAAATCAGCCTTTTCTGATGCGTTTAAGAGGTCAGCGGTGCATTGGGGTGTAGGACGCTTTTTATACGATTTAGGGATACAAAATGTATCAGCAGAAGAATTAAGAGAATGTAAATATAATTTAACTAATTACCTAAATAATAGATTAGAAAATAATTCAACAAATGGAAAAGAAACAAAACAAGAAGAAGGAAGTTTAGACGATTTATAATTTAATAAAATTAAATATTATGGAAACAATACAATTACAAGATATTAAAATATTTACTAAAAAGAAAGATGGTCAACTTTATATTGACAAAACTGGTAAAAAGTTTGCAAGAGTAAGCATTAAGTTTCAAGATAAATGGGCTTCAACTTTAATTTATGAAGACAACTTAGAAAAAAAGGAAATTATTAAAACTTGGAAAGCTAATGATGTTGTAGAAATTGCAATAAGTCAAAGTGGTGATTTCTTAAATTTTGAATTACCAAATTTAAATTCAAATGAAATGACTGTACAAATTGAAAAAGCAGTAGAGTATGAACAAAAAATAACACCAATATTTACTAATGCTGAGATTTTAGATTTAAAAAAAAAAGTTGACGACTTGGAGAAAGAGGTTAATTTAATTAAAAATGCAAATAAAGAACTAAACCAAATTGATGAAGATAAAAAAGAAGAATGCTCTAATTTGATACCAGATGACCATGATAAAGAATCAGACATAAAAAAAATAGAAGACATAAGAACAAGTGAAAATTATCCAACAGCAGAAAACGAGGGAATAGCTGGAGATGTGCCTTTTTAATATTAACCAAATAAAATCATGAAATTAAAACAACTTAGAGAAATAACAAATATAGATAAAGATATACTTTACGTTTTAAAAAAAGACTTGATAAAACATTTAACCAAACAAGAAATAAAATTCTTTAATAAAGAGTTTTATGGTAGTACCGGAATCTTGATTGAAAATGGAAAAAGTAAACCATTGTTAGGTATCTATCCTTGGGATATTGTAAAGATTTTAAATATTAATGATTAAGATCATGAAACATCACGCAAAAGTACAAAATAATAAAATAGAGTTCAAATCTGATTTTCAAGAAGCTATGTTTTATGAAAAGATGAATGGTAAGAATATTGTAATTGAAGCAGAAAGAGATGATACTAGGACATTATCTCAAAATAGTAGTTTGCATTTATACTGTACACAGCTTTCAAATATGTTTAATGATTCTGGTTTAGATATGAAAGTTGTATTAAAACCAAGCATTGATATTGATTGGACAAAAGATACAGTTAGAAAATATATTTGGAAGCCAGTACAAAAGTATTTATTTCAAACAGAAAGTACAACTATCCTAAAAAGAGTTGATGAAATAAACAAAATTCATGAGCATATAAATAGATTCTTAGCTAAGAATCCTGCCACACAAAATCTACCTTATTTGCCGTTTCCTAATGAAGATAATAAGTTATCCACCACTTGATAGACTTATTCAAACTTATAAAAGAAAGGAATAATTTAATTTAAATAACTAATTAAATAAGAAAAGCAGTTATATCCGAAATGGAAATAACTGCTTTTTTGTTTTTTATAGAAAATCGGAAATTCCGAATTTCTATAACTGAACCCAAATGTAATCTGAAAGTTCACGCCAACCTTTTTCAATTGTAAGCGTATGACCTCCATCAAAGTATTGTAGTTCAGAACCTCTTATTTTGCCTTGTAGCTTAGCACAACATTTTGGATTGATACATCTATCCTTTCTTGATGAAACAATGCACGTACGCCCTGTTATGCTACCATAATCTACCTTCGTTGCGTTAGTTGAATCAAGGAAAGGAAATGCTATTTGAAATATTGCTTTCCCACTTTCTCCAACAATTTCTGTGTCGTATGTTTTCCTTGCATCTTCTTCTTCAAGGTTTTCTAAAAAGATATTTCTAAAACCTTTGTAATTCATAGAGACACCTTTATTCCAAAAACCTTTAGTAAAAAGAATGTTTTTATATGCAGTAAGATTGGTTAAAGAAATATTGTTTATGTCACTTGGCATTGCCGGATTAATTAAAATCGCTTTATCAATATCTGTTTTTGTTGATGTTAATAAAGAAAGCAAGCCACCCATAGAAATACCGACAAGACTTACGTTTTCATATCCATCTATCTGATCTAATATGAATTGAACATAATCTTGAACACTAAAAACTCCAAGAGATTCTTTTTGAATAATAGAATCATGGAATGGTAAAGTAATTGGATGGTATTTACAGTCTTTTCCAAGACTTTCTAAATGTGGAATTATATTTTTCCACAAGTTATAATTAGCGAACATTCCGTGAATAAAGAACACATTTTTCATTTTCTTTTCCTCCAATTGTATTGATTGAATAATACGAAACATTCCTTCTAAATCAGCACAATTCATCTTCTGCTTACCTCCTTTTGTGTCAATAGAAAGGGGGGTGACAATTTGTCCCCATCCTTTGGAAATTTCCTTTTTTACTTTTGCCGATTTGGTAACCCAAATCCAGCGCCACTACGATGACCCATTTAAATACTAATTTAATTTACTTTAAAAGTCAAACGGCTTTTTCTTTTCCACAGGTCTATTTTGCAAAAGTTATTCAGTGTGGTAGGTTGTTATTAATCACCGAGTAATATAATATATTTATATAAATAGGAAAAGTCCAGACTCGGTGATTTGAGAACTGGGCTTTTTTTTTTATTAATTAATCTTTACATTCACTTCTTAATTCGTCATGTCCTTGTAAAGAGCTTGGCGGATTAAGAAGTGAACACATCTATGTTATGAAAAAACATATTTTATATACTCATCATCATGAGAATATACAAGTTTCTGAACAAGACTTTAGAAACATACAAAACATATTATTAGGTCGTACCTTTTTTTATAAAACAGATAACAAAGAAACAATTAACTTATCTTTAATTGATTTAGGTAGAACATTTGGAATTGATAATTTACAAGAAATACAATCAACACAGTTAAAAATAATTAATCAATAATCTATGTATGAATTTACAAAATTCAGAAAAACAAGAAAAAGATTTTAAAGGTATTTGGATTCCAAAAGAAGTTTGGTTGAATAAAGATTTATCTTTACAAGAAAAAGTATTTTTAGTTGAAATCGAAAGTTTAGATAATGACAATGGATGTTTTGCAAGTAATAAATATTTTAGTGAATTTTTTAACATTACAAAAGGAAGATGTACTCAAATTATTAAATTGTTAGAAAAAAAAAATATGATAAAAATTAAAATAATTATGAAAGAAAAGCAGATTATTAAAAGGATTATAAAGGTAGTTAATAAACTAACTAGGGTAGTTAATAAATTAAACCTACCTAGTGAGAATATTAAAGAGGGGTATTTAGAAAATGATGATGATAATAATACATATATTAATAATACAATTAATATTAGTGAAAAGAAGAAAAGCAAAGAAAGATTTGAAAAAGCATTTGAAAGATTTTGGGAAGCTTTTCCTAAACGAAGAAGAAAAAATAAAGTTAAGACACAAGAAAAATTTATTACAATTTTAAAGGAAGAAAAGACAGAAGAAAAAATGCAATCTATGTTCAAAAGAATTATGATAATTTTAGAAGCTTATAAAAAAACAAAAGATTGGAAAAAAGAAAATGGAGAATTTGTTTGTATGCCAGAAACTTTTTTTAACAAAAAAATGTATTTGGACGACTTAAAAGATTTAAAAGAAAATTATGAAGAATAAAAAGATAAAAAAAGAAATAAGTACTTATAACTTAGAAGCTGAACAATTAGTTTTAGGTAGTTTATTAGCAAATAGTAAACGATTTTATGAAATATCAGATTTTCTAAAACCAGAACATTTTTATTTAGAGAATTATAAAATAATATTTCAATGTATTTGTGACTTAGTAAATGATAAGCAACCAGTTGATTGGGTTTCAATTGAAAGTTATTTAGAAAGAATAAATAAATTATCAGAAATAGGAGGTACAGGATGTCTAACAAAGCTACTTGATGATTCTTGGAATAAAACTGCATCTTCAACAAAAGCAAAATTCTATGCAAAGGTAGTTTATGATAAATTTATTGAAAGAGAAATATTAAGAAATTCGGAAGACACAATTAAAGCTAGGCAAGATGGAGATATGAAAAAAATAAATAAACTAAGATCTGAATTTATCAGGCTAACTGATATGCAAAATATTGAATCTGAAGAAACGGATATTGAATACATAGAGGCAGAGTTTGAACAATTGAAAAGTGAATACGCAGAAAAGATAAAAAGTGGCGAAAGATATATTGGTATCCCAACAGGGTTTGAAACAGTTGATAATTATACTTCAGGTTTGAGGAAAGGACATCTATTTGTAATTGGGGCATATAGTAGTGTTGGTAAGACATTTGCCATGACAAATATTGTTTCTAATATAATAAAGAATTCACAAAAGAAGAAAAAGATTGTAGTATTTTCATTAGAAATGAACAGAGTAGATATTTATAATAGGATATTAAGTTCTATATCAGGAATGGATGTTAATATAAACAGAATTTTTACAGAACAAGAAAATCAAGAAATATCTAATACACAAAAAATTATAAGAAAACATAATTTAATATTAAAATCAGATATAAGAAATGTTAATCAATTAAAAAGTTTTATCATGAGAAATAAAGATGCAGATTTATTAGCACTTGATTATTTGCAGTTATTAAAGGGAAACAAGAAAAAGGATTATGAAGACTTAAAAGAAAGTATTTTAACAATACAGTCTGTTTGTAAAGATGTTCAGATACCAATAATTGTTTTAAGTCAAATGAATAATGAAAGTGTAAAAAATCCAAGTGAACTTATAGGATTAAAGGGTGCAGGAGATATTGTGGCTGCAGCTGATTTAATTATAGAACTTAAAAGAAAAGATAAACAAGAAAAACTATCAGAAATGAGATTAAAAAACAAGCCATATAATATTGATTGGATTATTCGTAAAAATCGTCATGGTCCAATTGGAACTATACCAATGTATTTTCATCACAATAAATCATGTATTTATACTGAAAAGACAAATGAAGAAATAAAAAATGAAAATAAAGAAAAAGAAAAGAAGTTAACAGTAAGTGAGTTTTAAAAAATAAGTGAAGCTTACAAAAAGGTTTTAAAATTAATTAAATAAATATTATGCAAATAAGAGAAAAACTTAAAAGAAGAGTAATTGAATTAATACACGGTTTTCCTTATGATGAGGCTGTGGAGAAAGAATTTTATCGTGGATGTATTGTTAATTATATTGATGATTCAGAGTTTATAGCAAGGTGGACATTGTTAACAAACCCAAACTGGGATATTTCAAATGAAATAGTACAGATCTCAACTAATGATGGATGTGAAGAAAATATTCATTATGTTCCTAAAGACTGTTTAGAAATAATTGGATTACCTATCACAATTGGAAGAGTTATGAAAGTATTATCAGGTACGACAGGGGAAGGAGGTAATTTCTACAAATATATTTATTCACCAAATGATTCTGAAATTCAAATGCTATATTATGAAAATGGTCAAATTACTTTAAATACTATAATTTGTTTTTGGAAGTTAACAAAAGAAAATGGACAAGAATGTATAGACGATGACCAAAAAGACGAAACAATTGAAAAAATTTACAATTTAATAAAATAAACAACAATGAAATTATCAAAATTTTACTTAGACATTTATCATAAACATTACAACGAACTAGATTTGTTTTTTACAAATTATGAAAATGTTAAAGACAACAGAATAAAGAAAATAATTAAACAACAAAAAGTAGTTTCAGATGAACTTATAAAATTAATTACTATGTTAGAAGAATTTGAAGTAGGAGAAGATGTCTAGTATAGCCTATGGCTTTAAATCCTTGCTTGTAAGCGTAGTTAAAGTGATAAGTATAGTAAGTGATTAAAGTGATATATTTTTATCACACAGAGCAGATTAAAAGTTAATTAAAAATATAGAAAAAGAATATGAAAATACCATATAAAGAATTTACAAATATTGATGTTAGTAGAAGTACGCAAGAAGAATTATCAGAAGATTTAGGTATTCCGGTTCCAAGAATAAACGCGAGAAAACTTTTAAGGAATTGTTTAAAACCTGAAATAGGGAAACACATTTTAGATGTTTCATTAATTAAAACAGAATTGTTTTAAAACAAATATGAAAAAGATCACACAAGAAGAAAAGAATTTTATTTTATTAAGTGAATTATTAGGCATGCAACAAAAACTTCATGCAGAGGGATGTTCTATTCATAGAATGGAAGCATCAACAAAAGACAAAAAGCTTAAACTTCGTGGATACTTTTGTTCTATAAAGACAGGCGGATATTCTTTCTTTATAGATAATACAATTTATAATCAACATGAATAAACAAGATATTAAAAATAGATTAGTAGAAATATCAGAAAGAATTTGCCAACTCTCTGATTTAGACGAATACAAATCTCAAAGATTATTATTAGCAGGTAGATTTTTAGAATTAACAGAAGTCTTAAATAGATATGAATAAAATTAGATATGCTTATCAAAGAGTAGTTTACGGAGTAGACGAAAGATTTAAATTGGACATCGGACAATACTTTGTAGAAAATTTTTTAAACAAACTTGAAGAATTTGTAGATGAACATATTGAAGAATATGACAACGACAGAAAAGCAAAGTTTAAAGTTATGAAGTTCTTTATTTTAACTTATAGGGACAAACCAACACAAAAGAATTTAGGTAATGTTATAGAGTTTTTAGGTAAAAATATTTATGTTTTTTGGAATTAGAATTAATAATTAAAAGTTTAAACTAGTCAGATTCGACCAGTTTAGAATTAGATAAATAAATATTATGAATAAAATAATAAATAATTTTAAAATAGAAAAGGAAAGAAAAAGTAAAAACACGACAATCATGATAATTGTTTTTATATTTATTACAATAATCTTTTCTTGTTTTAATTTGGTCATAGGTATAAACCTTTTACAAGGCGAGGAGGGTTCAATAAGCGAAGTATATATGGCTAGATTGAATGGAAGTGATGTTATAGTATCAAAGGACTTTATAACAAAGAAAAGGTATATGAATGTAGATTATGAGTATTGCAAACCGCTTCCTTGGGGTGGATGTAGAAATGAGAGTAAAAATATTATTATTAATTTAGATTAAAATTATGAAAAACAAAAACAAATATATTTTTGAAAAAGAAGGTATTTGGATATTTTTAATGGTAGCTTGTGCGTTATTGTTTTTAATCGTAGGTTTGTCAATTCGTGTTCCTATAAAAAATATAGGGTATATAGCATGTTATAATATGTACGGCGAAGGTCCTATGGGGGGTTTTGCACATGAATGTGGTGACATGTATATCAAATGTTACACAGAAAGAGGTGGCGAAAGATTACTTTGCCCACTTTTTGGTAATAAATATTAATAATTATGGTAGAATTAAAATTAATATTGCCAATATATTATACACAAACCTTTAAAACAAAGAAAGATAAAACTATATTATGTGGTATGAACTGGGCTAGGAACTGCCATTTTCAGATATTAAATAAAGTGAAAAAGCATTACCATAAGTTAGTTGCTGAACAAGTTCATCACAGAAAGTTTAATAAAGTGCATATACATTATGATATTTATGTAAAGAGAAAAGGAACAGATGGTGGTAATATTAGAAGTATAATTGAGAAGTTCGCATTAGACGGCTTGAAACAAGCAGGAATAATAGTTGATGATAATATCAATTATGTAAAGAGTGATAGTGCAAATTATTTTATAGATTCAAACTCTCCAAGAGCGGAGATTTTAATTATAGAAACGGATTAGGAGGTGTACCTTATGAACTTTGTACTTTTATTAGGTGGAGTAGTACTTTTATATTGTGTAGTATCGTCTTGTGTCAAGATAAGAAAACAATTGCAAACAAAGGAGTTAAATCATGTTAAAATGCCAAATTTGTAATAAAGAAGTTGATGTATTGAGGCCATGGTATGAGGAGGGTGTCGAAACAATTACAATATGCAGTGAATGTTGGAATTTAAACCAATGTAATTACATGGAAGAAGAACGCAAAAGACTTAAACATAATAAGGAGGTTCTTAGTACAACTCTTGAAGAATGGGACGAGTTCTTTAAGAAAGAGGGAGCAATCTAATAATTGATGTTAATCTATTTTAGATGTAACAAAAAAGCCGGTGTGAAATATCATCGGCTACTTTTTTATTTAACATTTTTCTTTGGTATTTCTTTTTTTATACTTTTTGGAAAAACAAATAATTCTTTTTCAAATTTCTTCCTTTTTTCTTTTGGTAAAACTTTACCAAGACTTGTAACTACTTTGGCTTGTGATCTAGGTGGAAATATAAAATCAATCCAAGAACGAGGATTTAGAAAACCAAAGGCAGCACTCTTTTCGGCAGCTAATTCCCTACCAGCTACTATTGAAGAAACACTATCTCCTGTCTGATCTTCAAAGAAGTTTACAACTTGCCTCAACTTATCTTTATTCTTTGAAAAGACACCTGCTATTTTTGTAAATGGATCGCCTCTATTGAAAGCATCAACAACGTCATCAAACATTTTAATATTTGATGAAAACTTTTGATTTATTGATTCGTATGCTTTTTTATCTTTATTTGGTAGTTTACTTTTTATTAAATTGTTTATTTCATTTTGAAACTTTGATAATGTTGGTGACTTTGCTGGAACACCTGAATCATCTGCAAATTTAGTTAAATTTTGTACTAGTCTTTTAAGTTGTACTGTTCCGTCAAAAGAAAAGTCATTCCAATTATTAAGTGCGTTAAATGTTTTGTTTATTGCACCAACTTCTCCATTATTAGAAATAACGTCACTAATTGAAAAGTCTAACTTCGTATTTCCAAACTTGTCAACTGGAAATTTAATATTCTTTTTCTCTAAAACTTCTTTAAAAGAAGAAATTACATCTTTTTCATTATATTTTATTTCTTTTGGTAATGTTTTTTTAAATTGATTCATTGTTTCAGAAAAACCATTTATAAAACCTGTTCTTAATTTTATAGATTTATAAGATGCTTCTTCAACAACTTTTCTAAGTGCCTCGTCTCCATTTATCAATGCTTTATTTGCTCCTGTTGGATCTCTTAATGCAGCCCTAACAACATCGTCGCTTTCTCCTGACATTATTCCTAATAGTTTTGGAATCCTATCAACTGCAAATTTACCAGTACCTTTTATTAATTTACCAGCACCTTTTATAGCTTTTCCACCAACAAACTCCGCTGCTCCAAATAACAGAGGTCCTGTTACTTCTTTAATAGGTGTGGTTTCTTTCCTCTGCCCTAATAAGCTACCAACAGTTCTTCTTGCTGATTCTCCCGCTGTTGTTCCGACAGCAGGTCCTAATGGACCAGCAAAAGCACCAGCTATACCTCCAGCCAATGGCAGTACTCCACCGATAACATCTGCTATATCTCCTATATCAAGTTTACCTTTTAGACCTTTCTGTTTTTCTAAATCTTGTTGTCTTTGTTTTGCTTTCCGATCTCCAAAACTCGCTTTTAATCTTTCAGTAAAACCTACATTTTTAAATCTACTTGGTTTTTGTTTTGAGTCTGAAACAGAAAAATTAATATTATTTTTTTCTAAATCTGATAACTTAATATTGTTTTCTTCTTGATCATCAAAATTAAACTCAACGTTATTTTTTTGTAATTCACTTAAACTAGTCATAAAACATTTTAGTTAATTAATATTAATTTAATGGTATTAATGTATCCCCATCAGAATCAACAGTAAACTTACTGCCATCTTCTAATGTTATTATACGACCAACATTATTTGGATTAAAATTGATTTGTGTATCACTTAATGCTGTATCTTGAGGACTAACTTGTTCGCCTGATTCTTTAATAAAAGAATCTAAAACAATTTCTCTGTTTCTTTTTTTATTTGCTACAACTTCTGGTTTATCACCGAATCTAGGGAAATACTGTAATTCTGCACTTGTAAATTCTGAAGGTAAAATTGCAGCACCTGACTCTCTTCTTAAAACAGCGTTAACAAAGTTTCTTTCTGCTTGTTGCTGTTGTTGTATTTCTGAACTTTCAAGTCTATTCGGCAATAATGTTCCAAAAGATGATAAAAAGCTACTTCTTTTAAAATCATTTTTTTCTAATTTAGAAAATATGTCTTCTGCTTCTTCAATCCTTTTAGCAAAACCAGAAACTAAGAACTGCATTTGTGTTTTTGGCTTTTGTGTTTTTATAGCACTATCAATAGGTCCATAATTTTTAATTATTTCTCCTGTTTCAAGATCGGTCAAAACTCTATCTCCTCCAACTTCAGAAAGCTGAGTTCTTCTTTTGCTTCCGTCTTTTGGTATTAAATTTGGATCAATATTTTGTAAAAGTTTATGTAATGTTGATTCATTTGTTAAACCAGCAATATCTTTAATACTCATTTGTCCACTTTCAACTAATTGTTTAAAGCTTTCTAATTCTTCATCAGAAGCCACCATCTTTTTAGATATATTTTCTCCTAAACTTTGAGATAATTCAAACCTTTTAAAGAAACTATCACTTAATTGTTGAGACTTTGCAATATCAGTGTCTATTTTATCTAATTCAGGCTCTAAAGCTCTAGCACTAGAAGATCTTAAAGCAGACTGTTGAGACGGAGAAAGTGTTCTTAAACCCTCTTCTGTGGGTTGTTG
>Ga0307928_10004037_pt1 | contig 11181 bp, 28 predicted proteins | sample AceLakmetagen232_FD_201815 | JGI IMG/M metagenome (GOLD analysis project Ga0307928, IMG submission 201815) | Saline water microbial communities from Ace Lake, Antarctica - #232 | ecosystem: Environmental > Aquatic > Non-marine Saline and Alkaline > Saline | place: Antarctica: Ace Lake...
TTCCTGATGGAAACAAAATCTTAATTTCTTCAAAGACCAACACTAACTGTTTCTTAACTTTACCAGACTTAATTGCTCTATCAATTGACATCAATGTTTCAATAATTGTAAATATCTTCAACTTTCTACTAGATATAAACTTAGTTGTAATATGATGCACATGTTCTGAATCGTTACACATCTTAACATAATCAAGATGATGCTTACCACTACTTTCAGTAATCATATAATTCTCTCTAAACGGTTTTAGTGCAAGTTTAACATTCTTAATTGTTGTTTTACTTCCTGCACTCTCAATTGGGATGAACATATCATCAGGGTCATAACTAACAGCTTCTTCTTCTAACTTAATATCTTCAAACAATTTCCACATAAAATCATAGAATGTAGCATTATCATTAATTTTCTTACTAACATCAAGACAAACATCAACAATCAATGGAGATTCACTTGAAATCAAAGCATTAAAACCACTTCGAGATATTTTCTTAATATCAAAAGTAAAATAATTAATTGGTGCTAACTTTCTTTTGTAAGGTATTTTAAATGTAAATGGGTGATATATTTTAACTGGTCTAGTTTTAATGTTCTGTTGTTGTTCTTTCAACATATTAATGTGATAATTTTCTTTTGCAGGAAACACATGAAACGCATTAGCAAGTTCATCACTTTCTTTTTCAGTTATATAAATTATTGTAGAATTTCCTTCTTCACTAACATCATTTGCAATAGTATTAGCACACACAGATTTACCACTTCCAGTGTAACCACAAAGTAATACGGTAGCATTTTCAATAACTTTTCTATTGATATAATCTCTAGTTTCTCTTTCATTTCTACCTTGTTTAAAGAAACAGGGCTTACTTGTTCCACGAACTTCTCTAAAATACATCTATTCGTCACCAGATTCTCTACTATCAAAGGAAAACGGCATACGATTAGATGTAGAACTTCGGACTTGTGGGCTTTGTATTGGGATATGCCTCAAATCAGTTGATTTTATAAGAAGTTCAAACACTTGTATAACAGCAGTGTTCACAGTTTCAATTTTATTACATTCTATTCGTAATTCATTCTTAAACTTTTGTTTAGTCTTTTCATCTTTAGATTCTTTGATAAGTTGCCTTAATTGTTTACAATAAGCATACACTTGCACCTTAGAATTATACTTTTTCATGATAATATTATATTTCTTACCTAATTCTTCTTTCAAATTATTTATGTCTTTATGAGGCATAAGATGTTGTGTAATTCTGTACAAATCTGATATATCATCAACATCATCTTTCAACAGATAATCGGTATATTTATACCTATACAACTGTTTCAAAGATGTTGGAGTTTCAATAATTTCTTTTGTTTTTCTTACCATTTTACTCTAATTCTTTTTCTAAGTTATCAATATATTCTCTTAATCCACTTGCAGATAGGGAATAAGCATTATCTTTAATCCTTTTAACAATTTCTTGCTTTGCTTGTTTTATTTCATAATCCTCTACCGATTGTAAATATTGTATAAAATTATTTAATAAATCATTTCTACTCTTATATTCACTCATTTCCACACACCTTTTACAATAGTATATTCACAATGTGGACAAACTAATCTATGTTTTCCATCTGGTTGTGTTCTTCCTTTATCTATCATTTCTATATCACATTTTAAGCAAATCATTTTACACCTTTATTCTGTTGTAGATACCCACAATTATCACACACATAATTACATTCATTATCACAATCCATTAACATTTTACATTTTGGACAGTTCATTTAATAATCACATCTCAACAATAGTCCCAAAACATCCAGCGACCTTTTTTCTATCAATTTCAAGGTCAACTGATGGAACATATATACTTGACTTAATTTCTTTCAAATCAAGGAACTTATGGATAGTCTCATATTTTTTGTCAATAATTTTCTTAACAAAGACAAAGATTTGATGTTTTTTATTCTTATTTTCTTCAACTCTATACTTAAACATCACATTATTAATAATTTCAAACTCACGATAATCGAGTTCTTTATCTTTAAATATATTCAGGAACACTTTAACCATAGCATAAGCATTAAAGAATTTATTAATCCCATTCAAACTATCAGGATTATTCTCATAGACTTCGAGATTTCTTAATACCATAGATTTGTAAGTGTACATTTTCAGGACATTAAAGCAGTAAGTTCATCATTGTCAACACCAAATATGCTTGTTTGGTATTGATTATTAACTTTTCTTATAAACATGACCATTGTAGGTATTCTTCCTTTAATGAGAACTTCCATTTGTTTCATATAAGTAAATTTTGAGAAACTATCACCAGAATTATAACTATAATATGAATACATAAGACTATCAATTTCATCTGTATTAAATGCAGTATGACACAATTCCAACAGAATATCATTCTCATTCTCAATAACTTTTTCATAACTGGAAACAAATGCTTGTAATAATTTAACAATACCGTCAATTTTATCTTCATCCATAGACTATTTTATGTGAGAGGTTATTTATATATGTTGGTTTTGTTGAAGTATATTCTTGAAACTATGTTTTATTTCTCATATTTATTTATATAGTAGTATGCTTACTCTTATTAGTATGATAAGTCAAGTAAGTCAAACCAAAAGTGAAAAAACAAAAAAAAGATAGCCAACGAGGGAAAAAAAATGAAAATACAACACCCAAAAGTTTACAAACACAAAAACGGAATAGTCGAAATTGTTTATTATGATAGAGTGGAGATGTATAAAAAAATAGAAGGTCAAACAATAACAAAGAAATCATTAGAAGATGAAGGTTGTACAGTTGAATATGATAACATGCAGTTAAATTTTGATGATGAATATTACAAGAACAATGGATTTAAAAAAGTCAATTATAAGGTGAAAAAATGACATATAATAAAAAACAATGTATGTATTGTAATAAGTTGCATGAAAACTTTGACGAAGAATTTTGTAGTGAGGATTGTTTTGATGGGTACAATGACGAACAGGCAGAAATAAGTGTAGGTATCTAAGATGAAAACAAACAAAGGATGGGTTGATAGCATATCAAGAGGCAAAGGTGGGATAGCATATTGGAAATATTACACAGTCGGTCTTAGACCATTTACAACAAAAGCAATGATTGTAGAAGCTATCAATATTGGAGTTATTTTATACAGACAAGAAAGAGCAACAAAAGTAGTTGAAAAGTTCAATTATAAAACATTAGATTTTGAAAAGGTGAAAAAATGAAAGAATTAAAAAGTGTTCATAAATCAACTCATACCATAATGTTTAGTGGTAAATATAATTTTAATTATGCTTTTATCAGTAATGATGGAACATTATTATCAACAACATTTAGAGCAAAAAATAGAAAAGAAGCTGACAAAATGTTTAGTACTTGGTTAAATAAATGGAATTACTAAAATGAAAACAGCAGAAGAACTAAGAACAAAAGCATGGGATGATGGTGGACAATGGGCTATATTTAGAAAAGGAACAAAAGATAACATAGTAGTTTTAATTTGTAACCCACCATGTGGTAGATGTAGAAGTCCTTTTGTTAGTTTTAAGATATACAAAGATGGAGTGGAAGTTGATACTGCAAGTAATTATTATGAAATGAGAAGAATAGTGAACAAACTAACATTTCACATGAATGAGGTAGATGAAGAATGAATTATGGATACAATCAAAATTGTAAGGGATGGAATGAAAGCAAGAAACAAGAGTTACTAGATACACTGGCAAAAGAATTGCCTTTAAACATTGGATGGACAGCAGGTGGAGTTTCACCATACTTAGAACTAGATGGTGCTTATGGTGGAGTTAGGATAAGGAAGATAACACATCTTGCAGAAGAAGATAGGAAACAACTTGTAGAAAGAGCAGACAAAATATATTGGATGGTGATGGCATGAAAAAGATTGAAAGACAGGCATTGGAGAGAGCATACAACTTAATCAAGAGAGATGGAAAATTAGATGTAGCTGAAAAACACTATGATGAATTTACAAAGTCAGAAAGAAAAGTCTTAGTTATTATGCACAAAGACAAAACTATGGAACAAAAGTTCAGACAGATAAATAAAGAAAAAAAGGTGCAAGAATGAACAAAGTACAAAGAAAACAATTGCAAAAAGCATTAGATATTATCACAAGTGTTTCAGAAGAAGAACAAGAGAAATTATCAAATATGTATGACAACTTTTCAGAAACACAAAGATACCAAAGTATGGAAGAAAAAGCTGATGAATTGCAACAGATTGTTGATGATTTAGAATATGCAATGGAGAGTGAATACTAATGATACTAAACAATCCTTTCCTTGCAAGGAAGAGACAGCTTGTAGTTGAGATAGACAGGCAAAAGACTGCTAGAAATTTAGATAAGGTTATGGAACTAGAAACAGAATTAAATGCCCTATTGGTCAAAGAAAGGGTCTTGTGGGATGAAAAAATAGCAGAGGTAACAGGAGACATAGAACATGTCCAACATGAGATAACACAAGTCAAAGTAAAATACAGATTCAAGAAAGACCAGATACAAGAGATAATAAGATTAAAGAGACTTGTACAGGGTCAAGTGATAGAAGGTAAAATGGTACAAGAAGGTATCATTCAACAATTAAGAAAGATGGGAAAAGAGATAAGATAATGAGACTAGCACAAGACAAACCAATCATGATGCGAGGCAAGATGGTTGGAGTAATCAAAACAAACAGAACATACATTAGCCACAGGAATAAAAATCATTACTTTAGAAAATATTTTGGCTTTGGAATATCTGCAAGTATATTGGCAGATTTAAGAAAATATGAGGTAAAACAAGTTATAATAATTTACAACAAAATAGATGGCACACAAGAACTTTGGACAGCAACAGTTAAAGATTTTTATGAACATGGTACAATTTACAAAGATATTGGTGTTGATTATCAAAGAATATTGAATAGAAGATATTGGGTGATTAAATAAAATGGCACATTCAAAAACACCACAAACAGAATTTCATCATGGTAAGAAACCAGAAATAACAATCAAACAAATAAACATAGATGAAAACAAGACCAGTATAAGGATGACATACAGAAGAGACAACAAAGGCAATATTATAGTAACAGGATTCAATGTCAAGACCTATGGAGATACAACAAGACAAATCAAATCAAAGAATGATAGTTTAATTAGATATGGAATAGAACGGATGAATAATCCAATGATGAAAGATGACAAAAGTAACTAAAGAGAAATGTACTGGTTGTCCAGTATTTGATAATACAGAGTACCAATCCAATATGTTAGAAAATAATGTTTGTCACAAGAGAGACACATTTGGTTGTACAAAGAATGAGGTAAAAAAATGCAAGAAGAAAAAATAAAAAAGAAAACAGTGAAATTTCACAAAGCAACAATATTATGTTCAAAATGTAAACATAGTAGAGAAAACCATACAAAGCAACTTGGTGCATCAATAATTGGATGTACAATTGGTTCACTAGGAAATTTATGTATTTGCAAATTACATTATGAAGAAGTCAAGAACAAAAGATATTATATTGATTTCAACGAAGATTTGATTGATGCAGAACAATACCACAAAACATTTAACAGGGATGAAGAATGATGATAACAAAAGATATTTCCACATTGAATGAATATTGTTTAACAAGAAACAGAAGCATAATTGCAAGGAGTGGCAAATTAAGAGGATTCAGTAAAAATGGATTTGCTATGGAAAGTTACAAAGTGGTGAATTAAGAAAAATGGAATCAATACAAGAATTTAAGAATTTAAGAGCAAACATGCAAATGTTGAACTTCAATGTCTGCAAGGAAGAACTTGAAGATAGGACAAAGACACAGACAACAAGACAAGATAAAAAATCAAGATTCAATAAAGGAGATTATACAAAATTAATTTGGAAAGGAAAAAAAGAGATTTGTGTTGTTAGGATAAAAAAATTAAATATGTTCAAATTCAAAAGAACTAGAGAATTAGATTACATTAATGGAGAACCATACTATTTATGCAAAAAACTAAAAGACTTGGCAAGAAAGGATGGTTTTGGAACTGTTGAAGAGTATCTTGATAAAATACACCAGATATACGATTGCAGAAAAGAAAAGGTTATGAGAACCTATGAATGGAGATGGTTATAAAAATGGCAAACATAAACATAGGGATAGATGATAAATTACATAAGGAATTAAGGCACAAAGCAGTTGAAGAAGAAACAACTATCAAAGACCTTGTTATCAAGGCAATTAAAAAGGCAGTCAAATAGAATGACATGGGAGACAGCAATTAAGAAAGCATTTAAAATTATTTTTGATGGTTTTGAAAAAAGGATGAAACAACAAGGAAATAATTATATCATACCTATTACAAGTTATGATATTTTCAAAAAAAACATGATGGAGAGGTTATGATGAACAGTTCTATGTCAAAGAACATTTAGTGAGGGATGTATGATGAAAGAATCAAAAAAATTAGAGTATTATGAATTAGCAGTATATTGTTTATCTGCATTATTGATTGTGAGTTTAATAGGTACAGGATTAAATCAATATTTATTGATAAAAGAAACAACATTGAGAATAGTGGCAGAGAAAGAATGGCAATTAGTACATGATAAAGAAACAATACAATTAGCAGGATGCAATAATTTTGAATTATTTGTTAGAGTAAACGAAAGTGGTGAATGTTTTAGAGCAATTAATCAAATGAACAATAGTCAATTCACAGAAGTTTATAATGTATGTGACCAAGATGTATTGGTAAGATGTTTACAATAAAAAACATAAAACAAAAAACTAACATATATAAATAACGAATGACATAAAGGTAATTAAACATGGCAACATCAGGAATCGGATTATTTTTCAAAGAATTATTTTCTAAGTTTGGACTTGGATTTGTTGTTATTATTAAATTTTTCTTTAAGCAAAAACTATTTCACATTGTAAGTTTTGTTGCTTTTTTAACAACAATCATCCAAGCAGTATCTTTAGCAATTGCAAGTACACCACCAGACCCAATACAAAGTATTTATGTTGGAAAAATAATATTAAATTCGTTTTTGAATGTTGGCAAGATAGTATTATTTGTTGACAATCAAATATACATTTTATCTAGACAATTCAGTAATCTTGTAAGTCCTTTACTATGGGATGTATTCTTAATGTTATTAGAAGTTGCAAGGAATATAGTTTTTTATGTTTGGTGGTATAAAGTCTTTGCATGGATATTTCAAGAAGCAGGTGGCACAATTGGTGCAGGTACAGACCAAAGCACAGGCAAAGTTGACATATTCAGAAAGGTGATTGGGATATATCTAATATTTTTCATACTCATGAACTTTTTGGGATTATTTGCGACAGGAGTTTTAAGTCTCGAAGTTCCAGTGACAGGCAATTTATTGAGCAAGATAAAATTCTTTTTTGATAACAATTTCACAAGTGCATTTGATTTCGTGTTCAAGATGATACCGTTTAAAGGATTATTACACTTCATACTATTTTCAATGGGAAAGATGATAAGTGTTGGTCTTGGTACATATCCAGTTCCAGAATTGATTGAGAATGTTACGGAGATAGTTAAGTGAAATTAACGAGACCACCAAAAACAAGAAGGCATTGTTCAGTATGTGAAAAAACAACAACATGGAATTATGACCCAAAAATAACACATAGTAGATGTCAAGAATGTGGAAGTTCTTGTGTAAGAAATGTATATGAAGAAAAATGGATAAAGAAAACATAGCAAAATATTATTTAAAAATCATGGGTTTTTTCAAGATACAAAAAACAAAACCTGACATGTTTGGACTTAAAAGCGATTGGGCAAGATATTTTGAAGAAGATAAATATAGGGACAAGAACCTTCTTGATTTGATTGAATATTTCATAAATGTTGGAGTTCTTGAATATGTTGGTGTGAAAGATAACGGACATAAGATATATGGTATTGTTTATGATGGGAATGGAGTATCTATTGCACAAAGATTATATGAGAAAACAGAAATTTGGTTCTTACATGATGATATTTATGATATTGTAAGAAATCCAGATAAAGGTTCACAATTTATATAGTAAAAGTAATTCTACGACAAGGATTTATAAATAAAACAACTAATTCTAATGACTATGATAGAAATATCACCTAATTTTACGCATATGACTTTGTTGAGTAGGTGGCAATGTCAATTTAAAGATGCTAATAACCTAATGGGAGTTGCACGAGTATCGCAATCAAAGAATAATTCCATTGATGGAGGCATAAATTAAAAATGGCAAAAAACAAACCTAATATGGCTTGGTTATGGATTATACTAACGATTGTTGTTGCAGGTGGAGTAACCTATATGGTTGTTAAACCACCAGTTCAGCAAACAGTTATTGGTAGTGGAGACGGAGATGTCGGATGTTTAGGATTATCAAGTGTTGACTTATTATTTAATGATTTCAACTCTTTTAAATCAGCAACAGACCCAGCATCACATGTCACAGTCTATGAGAAAAATGGTTTAGCTTACAAATTAACACTAGCAGATGATGCAACTTCTGGAAATTCAGTTTCCACAAAAGCATCATTCAAAGGTGTTGTAGGTACAAACGCAGGAACTCCTATTGCAGGATACTTCTCTGAGTTAGTTTCATTCGCAACAATGTGTGAAGATATAGCTTTACAAACAGCAATGAAACCATCAGGAAACCCAACTATTACTATCATCAATGATGATGGTATTACAAAGAACACTGATGCAAACCACGAATCAATGGGTGCAAGTTCAACATATCTTCCAACTTTGGTAATTAAATCTGCTTCAGAATCCTGTTCCGCAAGGCACGGTGCTTTCTTAATTGCAGATTATGATGCTACTTATTTTAGCAAATTATCAACAAGTGACTTGAGAGATGGTAATACATTAGTACTGTTACCACATAATACTGTTGATACAAATATTGCTCAAGGCAATATGAACGCAACCAATGACCAGTTCAAAGTTTGGTTATACGAAGGAGAGTTATGTGACGGTGCAAAAACAGAACCACAAATTAAAGTGGAAACTACAAGCACTCAACCAACTGAGGATATTAATGTCGATTTCTACTGGTTATCCAGAGATATAGATGTTAATGCTGACGACTACAATCCTTTATCACCAGCAATCTATGATGAAGATAATAATGCTATCTATGATGTCAAAGTTAATGCGACATTATTTGGTGCTTAAAGTCTAATTCATTAATGAACTAGGGAAAAAGAGGTAAGGGGAGACCATCCCCAATTTTTTATTTTACTGTAAAAAAAAGAAAAAAGATAATGATAATACAAAATTTACTGAGTAGGTGGTAAAAATATTAATAATTAACCTAATGGGAGTTGCACGAGTATCGCAATCAAAGAATAATTCCATTGATGGAGGCATAAATTAAAAATGGCAAAAAACAAACTTAAATTAAATTTGTTATGGATTATACTAACTTTTGTTGTTGTAAGTGGAGTAACTTACATGGTTATCAAACCACCAGTTCAACAAACAGACATTGGTAGTGGAGATGGAGATGTCGGATGTTTAGGATTAGCAAGTGTTGACTTAGTATTTAACGATTTCAACGCATTTAAATCAGCAACAGACCCAGCATCAAATCTTACAGTCTATGAGAAAAATGGTTTACCTTACAAACTTTTAGTTGATGATGATGAATCAATATCAGTTTCAACAAAAGCATCATTTAAAGGTGTTGTAGGCACTGTTGCAGGAACTCCTATCGCAGGATATTTCTCTGAGTTAGTATCTTTCAATTCAATGTGTGAAGATATAGCTTTACAAACAGCAATGAAACCATCAGGAAACCCAACTATTACTGTCGTCAATGATGATGGTATTACAAAGAACTCTGATGCAAACCACGAATCAATGGGTGTAAGTTCAACATATCTTCCAACTTTGGTAATTAAATCTGCTTCTGAAAGCTGTGCAAGTAGGCATGGTGCTTATCTGATTGCAGATTATGATGCTACTTATTTTAGCAAATTATCAACAAGCGACCTAAGAGATGGTAATACATTAGTGTTATTAGCACACAACAGTGATGCAGATGATATAGCACAAGGAAACCAAGCAGGTACAAATGACCAGTTCAAAGTTTGGTTATACGAAGGAGAGTTATGTGACGGTGCAAAAATTGAACCACAAATTAAAGTGGAAACTACAAGCACTCAACCAACCGAAGATATTAATGTCGATTTCTACTGGTTATCCAGAGATATAGATGTTAATGCTGACGACTACAATCCTTTATCACCAGCAATCTATGATGAAGATAATAATGATATCTATGATGTCAAAGTTAATGCGACATTATTTGGTGCTTAAAGTCTAATTCATTAATGAACTAGGGAAAAAGAGGTAAGGGGAGACCATCCCCAATTTTTTATTTTAATATGAAAAAAAGAAGATTTATATGTTTAAATTGTAAGAAAAGGTCTAATCATATACAAATCAAAAGATTTCTTAGATGTACTAGATGCAAACACACATTTCCAATGTATCATGGACAGAAAAAAACTACCATATATAAATAACCTTCAACATTATTCTCTATATTATGACAGAAAATAATGACGGTATGTCTTATGCAATTTTAGGATTTATAATTATTATTGTTATTGTTATTGCATTATTCTTTGTTTTTAACAAGGTTGTAAATTCAAATAATAAAGATATTAACTATACAATTGGAGAACCACAACATTTTACTATTCAAGCAAAATGTAATGATAAACTTATTTACAATGTGGATTATGAATTATATAATCAAGGAAATTTAATTCAAAAAGGAAAATTAAAAAAAGGATTTGTTGAACGAGTTAATGAATTAAGAAACAACACAAACTACACCCTTATAATTAAGAGTAGAGATTATTATGAAGAGAAGATAACATGCAACTCAAACCAATTTACATGTTCAGCATACATTGACAAATACCCTGAGATTGATTTAAGACTACTAGAATTGGAAGAAAATTACTATCGAGTATTTATCTACTTAAAAAATGGAATATTAAAAAATCCAGCACTTTGTATTGCTGACAACACATTTAGAATAGGAACAATATCTATAACAAACGGATTTTTCAAAGACATTGAATTATTACAAATTAAAGTACCAGAGAGA
>Ga0307928_10004040_pt1 | contig 11174 bp, 25 predicted proteins | sample AceLakmetagen232_FD_201815 | JGI IMG/M metagenome (GOLD analysis project Ga0307928, IMG submission 201815) | Saline water microbial communities from Ace Lake, Antarctica - #232 | ecosystem: Environmental > Aquatic > Non-marine Saline and Alkaline > Saline | place: Antarctica: Ace Lake...
ACATAGCAGCTTACCCGCGCCCCGATGTTCCACCCGCGGATATGGCCCGTGATCCCGCTCTTGGCCGATCCCATCCGCGTTGCCTCGCCTCGATTGCCTACCACGCTGCCATAAAATCTACTCATCGTCTCGTCCTCCAAGTGTCGCCGAAGCGGCGGTTAGGTTGCTAGTTATACGTCCCAGGCGTGTGCTTCTCAGTCATGTCGCGTCTCCTTTCGCCTTGGCGATGGCGATGGCGGCCAGTATGACCGCGTGCAGTTCATCGACAAGCGGGTTTCCATGTTCTTTCTTAGACCGCATCCAAACGTACGGGAGCGCCGCCTTGCAAGCCGCCAGCAGGTCGTCGTGGCACGTCAGGGCCAGCCGGATGCGCTCGGCGTCGGCATGGCAGGCTACGTCGTCTTCTGGCCCGCAGGCGCACACTTGGACATCGCCGTCTTTGCCTGTTACGATTACCGCTCCGCACTCGCTATCGAGCCGATACGACCCCGCCGTGTGCTCTTGCTTCTCAGCCATCGTCTCTACCCTCCAAAGTGCCGCCGAGGCGGCGGTTAGGCGACCGATTTCCCGCGCGCCTTGGCGATTGCGGTACGGGCCTCGTTCACGTACTTTGCGACCTGGCCGTCTGTAGCTGCTTGCGCCCAACTGTCGCCCAAGCCATCTGCGGTGACATAAAAGCACGCTTGTAACGTGTCCAGCGCCGCGAGCAGGTCGGGCGCTGCGTTCCACAGAGCGCAAAGCTTTTCCTCGTCGAGAGCCGGCCACTCGGGCTCGCCGGGGGCCGTCTCGGCGAGATGGAAGAGGCCGTAGATCGCGGCGTCTGGTACTAACTGCGGCTGCGGCTGCTCTTGCTTCTCAGCCATCGTCCTGTCTCCTAACATGAGCCAAGTGTCCAACGCCCAACGCTAACGCCCGCCGGTCATTCTGTCGGCAGGTCTGTGTCCGAAAACGCATCGAAGACTGTGTCCCACCAGTCGCCGCAGATGTAGCCCTGGCCGAACCCGTCCCTTGCTGCGGCGAGCGCGGTCGCTTTCTCTGCGTCGGTTAGCTCGCGATCCCCGACGTAGTCCTTTGCGACGCGCAGCACGTCCTCGACCGTGACCGCGAACAGCACATCTTCAATGTTGGCGTCCATCGTCTCGTCCTCACAAAAAGGCGCGACACCCGACGGCGTGATGACAGAAGGGGGATCCGTCCCGCCGAGTGCCGCGCTAGTATGCGTGATTGGCTCTGTCATCACGTTAGGGAGTATAGCACACCCCCGCCGATAGTCAAGAACGAAATGGTGACTATTTCTAAGTGCCGCCGACGCCCACGCTTGCAAGGCAAGAAAGTTTTGGCTATGTATCAAGCGGACAAGAGGACGAAAGGGCATGTGCTTGCGGGACAGGCGGTTGCGCGGCAAGAATGTCCTCTCATTACACGCCAAGCGGACACCGGGTCCCGGAAATATCAGCGAATTCGCCTGAACCCGCTTGACAATTCACGCTTTCCGGTGTATAACTCTGGTACAGTATCATTCTGGTACGTGGAGGGTTCATGCCGAAGAGCCAACACCCCGCCTACGACAAGCTCACCCAGCCAAAGCAAAAGAAGTTCGTCCAAGAGTACATGGTGGACTTCAACGCGGGGCGCGCCTACGTCCGCGCTGGCTACTCTCCGAACGGGGCAGACCAGAACGCATCAAGGGAGATGAGAAAAGATAAGATGAAGGCTGCTATCGACGAAGCGCTTGAACAGGTCGGCATCACGCCGAACCGAATCAAGAGCGGCTTGGCGGCCATTGCCTTCGGCAACGAGCCGAGCAAGATCGTGACGGGTGTGAGTGGACACCGAGAGCAGGACAGGGCCGCCGCAATGCGTGAACTCAGCCGGATTGAGGGCATGATCACCGAGAAGCACGAGGTGCAAGTCGGCCCTATCGATATCATGTTCGACGACGGCGAGCCAGGCGAGCGGGCAGAGGCTGCGCGTGCGGCAGTCGCAGAGCGACGCAAAGCTAGCGAGGGCGAGAAATGAGCCTGTTCAAGGTCAGCACGTGCGACGAGTGCGGGCGCACCCTCAAGTGGATTCTGCACGACCCGCTGATGGCGTGCTGGGGGTGGAAGTGCGAGAAGCGGCTGTGCCGTCATTGCGCGCACGGCGAAGAGGGCATGTGTCGCGATTGCCTGGCAGCTCTTCACCGCGAGTTGCACGGGTTTCGCAGGAAAGAGCGAGAAGAGGCAAGGGAGCTGCGCGGCCTGCCTGAGCGCGTGGCCGTGCTCGAATATCGGCTTGGCGTGGTAGAGGGCGAGAAATGAACGTCACGATGATGGACGGGGCGGAGGAATCAGTCGAGCTGGGTAGCCTGCCGCCGGGTACGTGCTTCTGTGTTGCTGGCGACGGCGAGCGGCTGGTCGATGCCACGGTGTTCATGACGCTGCGTGCGCCGAAGGATGAGCACCCACGGAACGGACACGGATTCGCGGTGATTCTCCAGCGGGGCAACCTGTTGCAGATGCCGCTTGATTCACTCGTGCAGCCCATGTACGTGCGCCTGTCCGTGTGGCTACGTGGCCCGGAGGACGAATGATGACGTATGCGGAGGCTGTGCTGGCGACCGTGCCGGTTGGCGTTCTGCGTGACCTGTATGAGCGGCACATCAAGGACAAGGCCGAGGGACGGGCCTCGCCGACGGCGCTAGAGCAGTGCGCGGCCTACGTGGAGCGTTACCACGCCCTGAACCCGCACCTGTGGGGCCATGAGCACACGCAGACGGTGCCGAGCGAGCGTGAGCGGTTCCTAGGATGGGCGCGAGGGTGGGTAGAGCGCGAGGCGGCCCGCAAGGGCGAGGAGTCGCACTGGAACGACGCCATGAGGAGCACTGAGTGAGCACGGAAGCAGAGGCCGCGATGGCCGCCGACATGGACGGCATGCAGGAGCAGATTAACACGCTGCGGGCGGACGCCACCGCGTTCGCTGAGACCGCGAAGAAGTTTGTTGCCATTGTTGACGCGGTTGAGCGGCGCGTTAGCGTGATCGAGGCCGCGCTGTTGAACCTGCGTGACGCCTGGCGGACTGAGATGGAGGACGAATGATGCCGATAACAGCGCCTATGCCGCCGCCCGCGATGGCAGACGGCCTACACTTCCGGGGCCAAGCGGTTAGAGCCATGAGCCGCGAGGAGTTACTTGGCGTTGTCGGCTACTACATGCAGAAGCACATCGAGATGGAGAGGCTTATCGAGGACGTGGTAGCGCCAGCCATTAAGCAGTTGTACGAGGCAGGCCAATGAGCGCAGCGGTAGAGACAGCGAAGGCGACGCACACGCCCTGGCGGGTTGAGGACTGCGTGCTGCCGCTCGACAGTAAGTTGCACCGCAGCCTGACGCCTGACGACCTGCGGGCCATTGCACGCGACCCGGAGTGGCAGGCGGCGGAACTGGCACTGTGCAGGCTGGACCCGTGGTACTGGCGCATCAACTACGTCGTGACGGTGAACGAGCACTGGGTTCACGACGGCTGGGCCAGCCCGTACCGGCGTTGGCCGAGCACGGAGGCCGAGCGGTCGTACTGTCATCTGTTGTTCGTCGAGCGCAAGACAGCGTGGCCGAAGTCGCGGCAGCAGCGTGCGACCTGGCGGACGTCGAGCCAGATGTATGGTGATGCGATCCACACCGGCGGGCGGCTGTACATGATCCAGAGCAAACGCGAGCTCGATGCCCAGAAGGTTTTAGAGCGTGTCAAGGGCATCGACAGCCGCTTGCGGAAGATCGCCCCGTGGATGGTGCCTGACCTCATTCGCGGGGACGTGACGCAGCTACAGTGGGCCAACGGGTCAACGATGATGGCCGTGCCCGAGGGTGCGAACTACGTGCAGAGCCATACGCCTGCGTGGTGGTTCGCCGACGAGGATCAACTACAGGCCGACGCCGAGCATGCCTTCCACGCGGCGCTGCCTGCGTGTGAGCGGATCACGCTCGTTGGCACAGCGGACTATGGATGGTTCTATCAGGAGTTCTTGGCAGACGTTAAGGAGGTGGCATAAGATGAGCGAGCAGAGAAGTCCGGCGCAGGTGGCAAAGCCGTTAGGTGGTGAGGAGCCTGGGGACGACGCGGAGGCAACGCTGCACGTAGACCCCGCGCCGGGCCAGGCAGGCTTGCTGCCGAACATGGACGCGGTTCAGGTCGAGCCGGGCCAGACGGTCGAGGAGCGCATAGACCCGCCGATCCGGGTGCTTGCGGGCCCGCGCCGGGCGATGCTGATGATTGTTGGGATGGAGAAGAGCGAGCTTGCACTAGGCCAGCATGACGGGGTGAAGGCACCAGGGCGGACGAAGTACCTCTGCAAGCCACAGGATCATCCCGAGGGGAACGCCTCCACGCTGCTGTCGGAGGACTTCTATCTGGTGGACAAGCCCGCGTACGCTGTCAAGCATCCGGTGGTTGACGCGAACGCGCTGCCGTCATCGGCAGCGAGCAAGAACGCGCAGGCGTTGGCGGCGAAGGAGGGGATTGACCTAGTGTGCGTGCCGGGCACGGGCATCAACGGGCAGATAACCGTGGGCGACGTGCGGAAGGCCATGCCGACGGTGGAGGATGCGGCGAGATGACGAAACCCGGGTACACGGCCTTGGATGACCCGTTTCGGCGCGTAGAACAAGCGAGCCGGGAATATGCGGAACGGCAGATTCGGCAGGTGGCCGAGCGCCGCAGGGCGTTGGGCCTACCGCCGGAGGACGTTAAGGCGTTCTTGGCGGCGCTCCGCCGGAAGCATGCCGGACAGGAACCGCACACGCTTTGAGGGCGATGAGATGAGTAAGCTAGACGACCACGACGTGCAGTGGCGGGCCCATGAGGTCAAGGGGGAAATGACAGACGAGGAACGAGGGCTGCTTCACGCGACGAAGTGCGTTGTGCAGGAGCTACAGGCCCGCGTGGAGGCGTTGGAGGCGTTGGAGGCGGCAAGGAGCAGCGTCGCGTCGATGGAGTACGTTGAGGAGGTGTCGCCGGGGCCGAAGATATGGTATTCCGTTGGCGACATATCTCAGGCGATGTGGCCAACAGCAGACTTCGCTGAGGGCAGTCTTCGTTGAGGGCGATGAGATGAGAATCGAGCACACGCTCCCTGACCCGCGGTTCTGCAACGGGTGCATGTGCTTGCGGGACAGATGGCGTTGCCTAGAGCACGAAGCGCCGGGCACGCGGCAGGCATGGCGGTGTGCAGAAGGTTACTTTGAGTGGCAAGAAGACGCGTCTGGCAAGCAGTGGCCTCGCATTAAGAGGCCGGACATATGTATCAAGGAGCACGGCGAATGAAACAGGCATGTGGTCCGAAGAAGTTGGCGCGCTGTCGGCAAATCGGCGGCAAGGAATACGAGACAGCGTGGGTGCGTGGTGGGCGTGAGCACTTCTGGGCCGAATGCTGGCACGTCGGGCATGCTGACTGGGTGAATTACAAGACGGGCGAAGTGCGTCCGTATGTGCGGCAAGGCCAGTTAGTTGAGGTCATAGCATGATGCGGCTACTCGGCAGGCTATGGTGCAGGTGGCGCGGGCGTCAGGCGTTCACGCCGCGCACGGCGGTGGTTGACATCGAAAAGCCAACTGTGTCAGAGGTTGAGGCAATGAGCCAGCCGGAGCGGGTCGCGTTGGGCGAAGCCCAAGCGAGGCTCTTAGGCATACATCCTATGTCGTTTCTCCCCGGCGAGATGTGCATCCGCCGTGACGGCGAGATGGATGAACGTGGTTGCACGACAGACGATGAGCTGTGGTTTGTTATTACGAATCCGGCCTACTACATTCTTGCGAATGCGTAGGCGTCTGGGAGGCAGTCGCATGATGCGACCGGTCGGGACAACGGAGAAGCGGCAGACGATCATCACGCATGGCCTTGACTGGACGAGCGTTCACGCGCTGCTGGCCGTGTTTTGTGGTTACGACTTCAAGCTTGCCAAGCGGAAGCTCGACAGGCTGCGAGGGCGGAAACAGGAGGCCGTGCAATGACAATAGACGAGGCGAGCAAGAGAATCGAGAAGGTTCGGGCTATGGCCGGAGACAACGAGGCCGCCCACGGCGAGGAAGACGACCTGCGGGCGGATTTCATCAAGTCAGTCATGAACGACGAGAGATTGCCGGTTCGTCTGCGGGCGGTCGCCAGCATGGTCCTGTCGTCTTCGGAGATTGACTTTGTGAGGTGGTGCGCATGATGCGGCTGGGCGGGACAGAACTTAAGCGGTTGCCGGGGCTGACGTACCCCCCGCGCAGGCTGTCCAACGGGTTCCTCGTGCAGCCAATCTACTGGCGGGACGACCCATCGTGTGACGATGCGTGGGCCGACCAGTTTAGTATCCAGTTTGGTGGGCGCAACTCCATCGCATGGCGGCAGAACATGGAGATCGAGCTTGTACGGAGCGGGGCACCTGTCTGGCCGATGCTGAGTGAGGCTATCCACGTGCGAACGATACCGCGGGGGCAGTATCTATCCGCGAGTTGGGCGGTCTGGCGGAGCCTTGACCGCGGCATGCGGCACCCTACGTGCTGCGCGTGGGCTGCGGTGCATGAGAACGGAGACAGGTACTTTTTCCGGCAGTTCTACAGGACGGAGACGGCGATCCCCATAGTGATCAAGCAGATACTGGACAACGACGGCGAGGACGAGGACTGCGCGGGCGCGGTGGCCGACCCTGACTTCTGGAAGCGTGACCCGCAGACGATGCAGACATACGCTCATACTTACGCGATAAACGGCTTGCCGCTCATGATGGCCGACAACAGCCGGGTGGGTTACAGCACGTTAGAGACCGGGTTCTTCTCAAGCGTTGCCCGGTGGTCGCTGGGACACGGCGACCTCGACACCATACGCGACATGATGGGCGCACCGACGCTCACGCAAGGCGATGTCGAGCGGGTCGCGGCTCAGCCTGCGATCTGGTTCCATCCGAGCTGCGCCAACGGCGCGGTGAGTTTATACCAGCAGTGTGCGAACCTGCGGTACAAGGAACACCACAACCCGCTACACACGGCGGAGCCGGAAGACCCGGAGGACAAGGAAGACGAGGGGCCGGACGTTGTGCGGTACATGTGCCAGACGCCAGCGGTACAGTGGCGTCGGCCACGTCGGCCGCAGACACGCGACCTGATCGAAGACCTGCTGGCGATTCACGCCGCAGACAAGGCACAAGCGGAGAGCAATACATGGTAATGGCCGACGGTCTTGTCCAGAAAATCAGAGCCGGATACGGGCCGATGCTGGGTGACGCCGAGAACGAGCGGCAAGTAAAGTTGCTGGCCGAGTACGGGCAACTAGAGGCCGAGAACAAGTTGCTTCTGGCGGCGATCGCTTCGTGGGAGGACTATCGGAACCGCGTGGAGACTTGGATAGGCCAGAATGTCCCGGACTTTGCCGACCGAGACCGATTCTACACTGACGTTGTTTGTCACAAGGAAACGGGCGAATGAGCGCAGAGACAGACATGGGCGTAACGGGCCGGGTGGAGAAGCCGCCGGTGACGCAAGGCCGGGGCGATTCGCTTGAACGTCGACGTGGTGCCTACAAGTTCTTCAGCGACCTTATTACGGGCGCACACGCGGAGCAGCGTGAGGGCGAGTGGACGAAGGCACACGAGAAGTACGAGGACGACGCCGAGACGCCGCACATGGTCAACATGTGGCGGGCGAAGATCGACACGCAGGCCGCGTTCCTCAACAGCGAGCCCGCGGTACTGCGGTTCAGCGTGCCGACGGCGAACGTGGACGACGAACGCGCCGAACGGCGAATGAAATGCGAGCAGGCGGTCTACGACTACATTTTCGACGAGATGGGTTATCAGCCAATCCTTGACCAGATGGCGCATTCGGCGGACATCACGAACGTCGGATTCGTGGCGCACCAGCCGGACACGGACAAGTGGCTGCCCGCGTTGCTATACTTGGAGCCTGACCAAGTTGCGGTGGATGCGAGTTGCGGGGCGAACATGGGTGATGCGGGCTGGGTCGCGTACTTGCAGTACATGTCCCCGGACGAGTTGCACGCGCAGTACCCAGACGTGCCGCTGGCCGACTTCCGGCGTGCCGCTGCGATGAAGGGGTTCCAGCCGAAGTATGCGAAGGACGCCGAGGCCGAGGCCGCTCGTGACCGGATAACAGAGGACGGAGCGGACGCGGGCCTGAAGCAGTGCCGCATCTGGCGGCAGTACGCGCGCGGTGCCTACGCCCTCTATGACCGTCCGCCCGACGAGGAAGGCAAGCCGGTGGGTGGTGAGCCTGCGGGTTCTGCGGCTCGGCCCGGTGCGGCCTTTGAGACGCCCGAAGGCGAGGCCAAGCGATACCTGATACTCGTTGAGGGCATGGACGTGCCGCTCGTTGACATCATGCGCTGGCCGCGTGAACTGCTGCTCGACAAGGGCGAATGGCCAATAACGAAAGTGGCGTACAACCGGGCACGGGACAGCATCTACGGATTCCCCGACTACCGGCACGAGAAGCAACTGCTGCACGAGATTGAACGGGTGGTGAAGGACATTGCCGCCCGGCACGGGATGGAAGGGCTGAAGATTGGCACGGCACGCGCGCTAGACGCCAAGGTCAAGGCTGGATTAAAGGCGCTACTGGAGCAGGACGGGATTCAGGTTCTTGACGACATCATCGACGAGCAGGGGAAGCAGTTGGTTCAGGTGCTTGACTTGCCCGTGCTGACGACTGAGGACTTGACGTACTTGAACACGCTCATAGAGCTATACGACCAGATTTCGATGCAGCCGCGTGCCGCACGCGGGAACGAAGACCCGGACAAGACGGCGACGGCCACACAGGTAGAGACGGACTTGACGGCGGGCCGGGCCAATATGCGGCTCCGCCGGTTCGAGGATGCGCTGGCCGAGGTGGCGAAGAAGACGATGCAGATGGCACACGCGATGCTGCCGACGCTGACGCTGGTACGGCCCGCAGGCTATGATGAGGTCTTGACGCTGCCGTGGCGAGAGGCGGAGATGTATCTTCAGCAGCCCGGGGCCGAGCTTGTCACGCTGGGCGTAGAGGCGATAGCCGGGAAGGATACCGTCGAATGGATGGAGATGCCGGAGGGCGACGCGAAGGGGTTCATTTCGATGCTGCTGCGGTCGGTTCGCATCACGGTCGAGCGGGGTAGCACGCAGCGACACGCGCGGCTCCAGAAGGTGGCGTCGTTCCGGCAGGTGCTGGCCGAGGTGTTGCTTCCTGCGTGTGCGGCAATCGAGGGTGGCGCGCCAAGGGTGCTGGCCGAGGCGATGAAGAAGATTCTGAGCATGTTGGGGCTGCAAGAGTTCGAGAGCATCACGAAGGAGCTTGAGACGATAATCGAGAGCGGGCAGCAGGCGATGGCAGACCCGCTGGCCGCGCCGGGCGGCTCGTTGCCAGCGCCGGAGCAAGCCCAACCGCCGATGCCGCAGATGCCGCAGGGCGGAGGGAATGTCTGATGCCCTTCTACGAATACGAGTGCGAAGCCTGCCGGCTGCGGACTGCGATGCGCTTTGGCATGGGCCACGCGCCTAAGTCGGTGTCCTGCCGTGCGTGCGGCACCCGGGCACATCGGGTCTTCACGATTGGCGGAATCAAGACGGACACGAACAACCCGCTACGGGCGTATGGGCGAATGCTCGGTGCGGACATGGACACGCGGGCCGGTGCCGCGTCGGTCATGGATAGCCGCGGCTTGGTTATGGCAAGCGAGCGAGAATGTGAGGGTGCCGCGCGTTCCGTACACAATGAAGCCCGCAGATTGGATGAAAAGGTGGCTGACGGGGTCCGGGCGTACAACAAGTTGCCGCCAGCCATGCGGGCTAAGGACGCGCAGAATGTGGCGGCCGACAAGGGTGGGCGGGCGAAGCGTGTTACTCGCAGCGCCCCGCTTGGGCCGTGAGGAGGAATGATGCCGGTTCCTTCGTTGAGGTCGATAGGCGCGAGACACCGGGTGCCGCTGGCGAAGATGGAGTCGTTCTGGGCGGCGGCGAAGAAGCAGTACGACGGCGACTACGCGGCGGTGATGGGCACGGTGAAGAAGATGGCGGCCAACTATGGCCGTTCACGGAACAAGGCGAGGAGCAAGAAGCTGACATGATGACTACCCTGCCGACGCCGTGGAATGAACTCTTGCTGCGTCGCGTGCCGCAGCCCGTGTGTCAGATATGCAAAGGGGCAATGGCGTTTCAGGCGGCCTACCGGAAGCCGTTTTCGATGCCGCTTGAGCCGCAGGGCGTGTACATGTGCCCGCGCTGCGACCGGGCGACGCAGGATGATGAACTTGTGAGGTGACTGACATGACCGGCGGCATCAAGGCCGTCGCATAAACACTAGAACCGAGAACGTCAGGAATTGATCCCCTGACGCGGAGAACTCCGAAAGGGCGTCTTAACCGTGCGCACGGCGCGGCTAATGACGCCCTTTTTTTCGGCCATACGCAAAGGAGAGAACGATGGCACGGATAGCAGTGGCAGTTGACTCGGCGATGGACGGGACACGCGAACTCGTTGCGGCACCGGGGGCGTTGAAGGCGATTCGGTTGATTGCCTGTTCACTGTGGGGCAGTGCAGGCGACGGGACGCTCGTATTGCAGGACGGCGCAAGTAGCCCGGTTGCCTTTACGGGTACGGTGCCGATTACCATCGCAACGCACCCGGCCTTCAAGTTGCCGCCGATGTTGGGCGGTGAAGATCACTGGGGCCAATGCACGACCAACAAGGCGCTCAACGCGGTGTTGAGCGCGAACATGGACTTGGATGGGATTCTCGTCTACGAGATTGTGACGGCTTAAGGAGTAGGACGATGGCAAAGGATACTGGTACACAGCCGGGCAACGTCGATCCAGACGCCACGGTTGCAACAGTAGTGCCGGACACGGACGCGCTGAGCGTGGCGGACTTGCCGGTTGCGGCTTTTGACGCGCAGCCGACAAACGAGCCGTCGGACGGCGCGGGCGGCGACGCACCGGAGGCGGAGCCAACGCCGGAGCCAACACCGACACCGGAACCGACGTCAGAGCCGGAGCCAGTGCCGGAACCGGAGAAGCCGGCAGAGCCAGAAAAGCCAGCGGAGCCGGAGCCAGAGCCAGAGAAGGTCGCGGGCGCGTTCGACCCGAAGGCTTTTGCGGCTGAATACGGAGTGAAGGACGTTGAACTGTTCCGAGAGTGCGGGGACGAAGTTGCAGCGCTGAAGGTGCTTG
>Ga0307928_10004042_pt1 | contig 11173 bp, 24 predicted proteins | sample AceLakmetagen232_FD_201815 | JGI IMG/M metagenome (GOLD analysis project Ga0307928, IMG submission 201815) | Saline water microbial communities from Ace Lake, Antarctica - #232 | ecosystem: Environmental > Aquatic > Non-marine Saline and Alkaline > Saline | place: Antarctica: Ace Lake...
TATGAGCTTGCGGAGTGGGAATGAATCTAGTTTTTTTAACCCCGCCTCTCGGCCGTTGCCGGGGGGCCGGGTATTTTAATGGAGACAACATGAGCAAAAAACAACAAAACCAAATCCGCGAAGCGATATTGACAGCAGCGAAAAAAGCTGGAATCAAGAACGCCAACCAATTTGGTAATCTGTGTGTCAAAATCGGGGTGCTGGTTAAATCCCATGCCGTGGCGTTTTACAACGAGCAGAATGACATCAGTGCCCGCAAGGCGGCAGTGTTGTTGGAATATTTTAATATTCTTTTAACCCTTAAATGATTGTTATATAAACACTTGTGAAAATTATCAGAAATTTTACAGATTTTAATTTGACTATCTCTGAGGATATGGTATAGTTGAAGTATGTTACATAGACCAATACAACAAACGAAGTCCAGTCGGGAACAATTCGGGCGAAAGCCTTATCTGTGTAACATCTCGGCTGGACTTTTTTTTGGAGTAGTTTATGAAAACCATAGAAATATTCAAGTTTCCATTTGACTCTGCCGAAACATGTAGTAGATTAAACATAGATTCAACATAGTTTCATACGGAGAGCCAAAGTGATTTTGCAAACCTACACAATTAAAACTGGAAATTTTAGGACTCCGTTCCCCTGTGGCTACTTAAATCATACTGGACAACGGAGATTGAAGTTGCCGGTGGCGATGTAATGTCAGATTTTCCTTTGAAAAATGAATAGTTGGTTGGAGGCCATACGATGACAACGAAACTCTCTACTTCTTTGGTGCGGGCTGCTGCCAACAGCCTCCAGGCGCAGCTCGTACCTCCTTTAGTTTCCATCGGACCGGGAGGAATCGGCAATTATACGCAAAAGGAGGTTATGGAAGATGACGTATCGAATGTATCACTTGGTATTTTGGTGCTATCTGGCGCTTTGCTAAACGGGAGGCAATAATGCACGACCAAATAAGAAACACGGTTAGTTATGACAAGGATGATCCTGATCGCGTTTACGACCCGGACTTGGCGATAGATATATTTAATTCGCACATCCGTAAATATTCACACCGGCGATTGAGTATTATGAAGCAGGAGAATATCCGCGAAGCCGCCGAGAAAGAACTGGCGTCATTAGGTGTTTTGAAATTTATCGTTGAGAGGCTTTGCGGGTACTGCTTCAAATATGGATACGCGATCAAATGCGAAACGTGCCCCTTGTACAAAAAGATTCTAACAAGGTGCGGGGAGCTGCACAGTTTTATCCAGATGAAAGACGCCCGCACCTTCAAGGCTTTCCTCGCCGCCCACCGCCAATGGTGTAACGAATTAGGATTCAAAGAAGTTTACGGAGGCAAATAATGAAACAGGATAATTGGGCTGAAATAATGGGAGACGATACCGGGCGCATGCTCGCCCTCCTGACAAAAGGCAGAGACAATTACGAACTCGCTCTGAACAATCTTGTTCAACATCTATCCTTAGATACTTTTTATGAAATGTCTGAGCATTTCAAACAAAAATTAGAACAAGCAGGGAATAAGATGGATGAACTGCACTGTTATGCGGCCTGTGCCGCCATGTCCAACGCAGCCCTTAGTAGGATGGAAAAAGATTCAGACACTGGAGGCCAATAATGTTTGACCTAAAAACCAACGAACAACAATTAGATAAGGCTATGGATATAGTCATTGCCGCTTTGGACCTGACCGACGAACGGCCTATGGAAATCGTGCAAATGATGTCGGCGGAGGAGGTGGGGCAGCATGAGTGATCACACACCAGGACCTTGGCGGGTAGGCAAGGGCAAAAAGAGAATTTACTGTAAATATGGACACGTTGCAGACGTTCACGGGGTTGATAATATTACTGGTGGAACTGCCGAAGCCAACGCCCGCCTGATAGCCGCCGCCCCGGAAACGGCTGCCGAACGGGACCACCTCAAAAAGATCAACGCGGATTTGCTGGAGTTGGTAAAATTGATTGATGGTGTTCAGTGTAATCTTCCTGAATGGTGGTACAAAAATGGATATAACACAGAAATTAAAGCCGCAATCGAAAAAGCCGAAGGGGGTAAATAATGGAGCGAACAATATTATATCAGGCGGCGGATGGTAAATGGTACGACTTGGTTGTTTACGACATTATGGACCCCGCATGTTCTGCCATAGAAGCCGTCGCACCGGATTTGCTGGAGTTGGTAAAAGAATATGCTAAACATATTGGAATTATAGCAAATGGGTGTGATTTGCACGAGAGATCATTGATTACCATTGCCAAAGCTGAAGGGGGCGCAGACAGTAATGAGTTCTTTCCCATTCCAGCGGGTTCGTTAGACGCACGTAACATTAAAGAGGGTGATAAGGTTGTGTATGCAAATCCAAGCCACGGGTTGTCAGGGCACCAAGAAGATTGTACTAGGCACCTTGAAGCTGGTAGAACTTACACAATAACTAGAGTAGATATGTATGACTGGCACACAGATATATTTCTAGAGGGGTTTCCGGGTATAAAGTTTAATAGCGTGATGTTTACGGAGGTGAATGGTGGCTAAATATCTCATCGACGAAGTTAAATTCAGCGGGCCAACACAAACGACACCCGCCACAAAAAAATTGTGCAAAATGTTCGGGATAGATGACCCGCCGCCGGAGCGTAAAATCATAGAATCCGACGAGATTATTATTGATAAGGGCCAGATAGTTTATATCACCGGTGCGAGCGGGGCGGGAAAAACACTGCTTCTAAATCAATTACAAAACAAAATACCAGGCGTGGTAGAGTTAGCGGATTGCGAGGAAATTTATAATTCTCCAGTATTGGATTACTTCAGAGGTGATTTGTCGGGCGCGATAAAATGGCTGTCGCGGGCAGGAATGAACGACGCATTTGCTCTATTGAATACGGGGGCGAAATTAAGCTGCGGTCAACTTTTCCGGTTCCGATTAGCAAAGATAATGGAGCAGCAGCCCGCCGCAATTTGCATAGACAATTTCTGTGATAGCATAGACCGCGTAACGGCGGCTGTCGTGGCGTTTAATATCCGAAAGTTCGCCAATGAGTACAAAACGATTTTTATAGTAGCCTCTAACCATGATGACATAATGGAGGAATTGGAGCCGGATGTGGTGGTGATTAAGCATCTGGGCAGCGGTTGCGATATTATGTATCCAAGGCCGGAGGGGGACGAATAATGCCGTATGATTGCTATGGACAACGATTGATGGGCGACAATCTCACTGCCGGTGACGTTGCCAGTGGGCGGGAATACCCGAATTTCGTCGATTGTAAAACATGCGGCAATACCGTGCTAAAAAAGGACATAGAACCGTGCATCCAGTGCGGTGAGGACAGTTGCAATTTTTGCAGACATAGATGTAAGGGGTGTGGGGAGTGGGTTCATACCGATTGCCACGGGTTGAATCTTATGTGCAAACAATGCGAGGCAGATACCAAGTTAATGGCGTTCATCGTTAAAAAGCTGAAGGGGTGGTGGGCGTGTGAAGAGGGGCTGGAATATGCCGAATTGCACAACGATCCGGAAAGATGGTGGAATGAGTGTAAAAGGTATGATTGGTTGCTGTGGGTTGCGGATTATTTGGGAATATATCAGATAGGGGATATTACCTTTTTCGGCATACACGAAGAAGGTTTAGTTGGTAAAGTTCGCCTTCACTTCCCCGCCGCCCGCGTCCTTGCCGAGTTCAAAAAGCTACAGGAGGCTGACAATGGATAGAGAGATAAAATTTAGGCAAGAGGCTAAATTGGGCGGATGGCATTATTGGGGATTTGGTATTGATGGTCAGTATTTTGTCGGGCCGCTACCGCCCAACCTTGGCGGAAAAAGCTATCAGTTCACGGAGCAAAGGGATAGGTTTAGTAATGAGCTTTATTCAGGGAATGTAATTCATGCTGCTAATGCTGACATAGAAGGTGTTGTTGTGTGGAATAAGGCTAAGGCAAGATGGGATGTACACACAAGCGAAGGCATTGAAGTGGCACTGTGGCGGGTAATAGAAAACAGTGCGTGCAAGATCGGCACAATCCACGACGACAAACGGGAGATGGATAGAGAAGTGAGCCACGGCGAAGTCACGGATGACGAATAATCGGACGGAGCCAGGCAGAACCGGCGGCGAATGATCGCGGGTCAGGAGCCGCCAGGACAATAACCGCCAGAGAGCGGAGCGAAAGGATAAAGGGCAGAGACATGGCAAAACACATATATATCAGCGACAAAAGATACGAACCTGAGCCGCCAGTAACTTTCTGGATGGTACCGGAAAGTAATGTGCGTATCAACATTATGGCGCGGCTTGGGACGGACGTGCACGTTTTAGCGACGATTGATTCTGATAGTCCTGATATTCGTGGCGATATAGCCATGAAATTTGATAACGGCGCTCTTGAGTGTCTTAGTATTGCGTTGGAAACCATAAATACCTAATAAGTCCTCAATACCGGGAGATACGATAAAGTCTTCTAGGGTGCCGGTGTTACCCGCGTCGGCACCATTTGAAAAGTAAACGCCCCGCTTCATTTTGACAACCGAATAGCCTTTTTTCCCGAACTGCCCGACACCTGCTAGAGTGCGATACTCACCGGTAGGGCTATGGGCCGGGCAGTTCGGCTTTTTTGAGAGGAACTAAACCATGTTAAAATCGACAGTGATAGAACCAGAAAAGATCGAAGAAAAACCGTTGGAATTCCCCTTGTTGGCAAGATGGAGACCGAACGGTATGGTTATACTTTTTACAGAGGATCGCAGAGGAACTGTGATCAAAGGCTGTTATAACAAATCTCTGGGGCATGTTAGTTGCGGCTGGGCGCCCCTTTCCGATAGCTGGGAAATCCTTCCCAAAGGTTATGCGGTAAAAATCGAGGTTGAATAATTAACGGAGGTAACGAAATGACGGAGTACGAAAAACAAATGTCGAGTACCGAACGCCAAGCTCACGAACAGGCGATGAGAGATCGGGACAGCGGGCCGATAGGTGCGGTTAATCGCGGACTGGACATGGAGTACGCGGAGTTCTTGGGTAGGAAGACAGGGAAGACGTTAGATCGAATGTTGGGGCGGAAAGGTGACGACAATGACAGATGAACAAACAATTAGTCAGGGTATCGTTGAACGCGATAAGTTTTTAGTAGTGTTGGATCAAGAGTTCGACCAGTTTTGCGAAAAAATGAAGGCGGTTAAGGATGAGAACCGGGATAAGTGGATACCAATTTTCCTTGCCAAAAAAGAGGCGCAACGAAAAGCAGAGATAGCAACACTTCAAGAGATGCTGGGAAAGTTAATAGACCACGCTAACGCCGAGTATCGGGCAACGCATTACCGCTGGGGACAAGCTGCTCAAAACGAAGTTGACCGACAAATCGAAGCAGCGGGCGGTAAGAAAAAAAGCATCAACACTCCGTATGGCAGACTGGGCTATCGCACCACCAAAGGCTCGCTCCAAATTGACGATCTGGCAGCAGCAAAAGAATGGGCGGTTGACAACCTTGCCCGCAACGAATTGATACAAGCCATTTCCGGTCTGAACAAAACACCACTTATCGACAACACTAAACACCTTGCGGACGTGGACAAAGTAACCGGCGAAGTGGTAACGACCTCAACGCCGCCGCCTGGATGTACTTTCTATCCGGCGGCAGAAAAGTTCTACCCCGCGGCTCCGAAACCCAAACAAATAACGGGAGATAATTATGGCTGAAAACAAAAACATGGAATTGTGGAATCAGGTCTGCAGAACCGATCCGGACATTACTAAACACGTAGCTCAACGTGGCGGCTTCACGGCGATTGATGCCCAGTCGCAAATTAGACGGGCAACGGAATTGTGGGGGCCATACGGTGGCAAATGGGGCGTGAGGGATTGCAAATACAGCATAATCAACGATACGAAGGGCGAGGCTATAGAGATAGGCTTAGAGGCAGTGTTTTATGCGTCATGTTTCGGCGTTGAGATCGAATTTCAACTTGCATCTGATATTGCCTACCGCGCTGGTAATGACTCCCGCAAAAAGCTACTTACCGATTTGACCACCAAAGCGCTGAGCAAGCTGGGTTTCAATTCGGATGTATTCGAGGGTAAGTTTGACGATAATAAATACGTTCAGCAGCTAAAGGCGGAAAAGGCCGCTGAACCCGCCCAGAAACCGCCGGCAAGCAAGTCGAAACCTCAGCCCCAAGCTGAACAATTACCGCCCAACTTGGAAGAAATCTTTTGGGGCGAATTTGCCCGGATTTGCAACAACGCCAAGGCACAATGCCCGCAACAAACAATAGGGAAAAAGGCGGTAGTTGAGCGGCTGCTGGCGAAATTTGGTAAGCAAATATCGCTGTTAGAAAACGGTCAGGACGCGCCGTTCGCTGGTATGTCGTCGGGCGATAAAGGGTGGACCACACTTTATGCGCTAGCAAATGACGCGTCGCAGAAAACCCCGGAACTTATTGTGGCGGCTACCGAAGAAGCAATTGATTCACTGAGAAAAAAGGTATCGTAAATAAATGGAATTTCGAGGTCAAAGGATTGACGGTAAGGCGGCGGCGTTATGGAAAACCATACAGGCCGAGTGCGCCAAGTATGAGCGGTTTGTCGTGGAGGTTAGTGAATACGATGAACTTAAAAAAACAAGTTTACATCAAATGAAATACTGGCACACGAAAGTTATATCTGAATACTCTGAAAAGTCGGGCGAATCGCTGCTGAAATCCCAATGGTATGTTAAGCGGGGGGCAAGCCGTCACCTTTTCATGTTGGAAATCGACGAGGATATGGGCAAGCGAGGAGAAACTTTATTTGAGTGTCAAAACCCGCTTTGTAAAAACATATTTGTTAAACCCGCAAAGTTGCGTGGCAAATGGGTATGCCCGGAAAAACATTGCCATTCGCCCAATATTTGGATGTTTTATATGCTCAGTAAAACCGAGCTAACTATAAAAGTGTTCAACCAAATATTAGAGAGTACGTGGGATTATATGGAAAAATGCGGCTGGCCAGTAGAAAAACCAGATCCCGCATGGCGTGAAAAAATAAACCAACCTCGTAAAAAAGGAGCATAACGAAATGCCTAACTATAACAAGGTGATTATGATCGGGAATCTTACCCGTGACCCGGAACTATCTTACCTGCCGTCACAAACACCGGTCACAGAGATCGGCCTGGCAACAAACCGAACTTGGCACGATAAGGACGGCAATGAAAAAGAGGAAACCTGCTTTGTCGATTGCCGGGCTTACGGCAAAACGGCCGAGAACATCAAGAAGTATTTCACCAAAGGCCGGGCGATTATGATCGAGGGACGGCTACGGTTCGATCAGTGGGACGCTAAGGACGGCACCAAACGCTCCAAACACCAAATCAGGGTAAACAGCTTCACTTTCCTGGACAGCAAGCAGCAGGACGGCAGCCAGAGCCAACGGGAGCAAACGAACGAGCCGCCGGACCATAATTTAGACATCCCTTTTTGAAACATGATTTTCTTCTTTATAACCCGCTCCGCCCGAAGCGGACAAGATTCGGGCAACTTTATAAACGAACTATTCGGGATTATCGAACAGTTGGAAAGGATTGACATGAGAGACAAAATATTAAAATGGTTTGGAACGGGGAGGGTAGGTGCAAGCTCCACAGCAATGGCCTTGGCCGCTGTCGGAATGCCGAACGATGGTAGCCACCCACACGACTCGGCCGACCTGAACGGGTGCCTATTACTGTTAGATGCGGTGCCTGAAATACGTCAACACATGGATAAAGTGGCCGCGATGAGCGATGAGTGGGCTAGGCTGGTAGCACGATGGGGCGAATTAGAACGGTGTTTTCTTGATGAGGCTGGCTTCGACGGGTGTAAAAGCAAGAATGCGTGCGGCACCTATAACCTTATGCGAACCATATTGCATACAGACTAAAACGATTAGCTTTTGAACGGATTGACCCTCAGTCACGGATGACAAAATGACCTCTTTACCACTATTCAGTACCATTTACACAACCCCGGCCGACCGTGCGTCTATGTGGATTGAAAAACACCCCGCCGCTTACGCCAAGTTCTGCGAGGTGGCCCTAGATATGGTACGTGCGGGCGCCAAAAGCATCGGGGCAAAGGACGTGGCCGAAGCGATCCGTCGTCATTCCCGGTTGGTAAAACAGCCATCCGATCAGTACAAAATCAACAATACTTACGTGTCTGCTATGGCCCGGAAAGCGGCGGCGGAATACCCGGAATTGGCAGACGTTTTCGAGTTTAGAGGAGGCAAATAATGGCTAACACTCCCGCCTTTCAATACTACCCTGCCGACCTGTTTTCCGACCCGGATGTGATGTTCTGGGATATGGAAATGCTTGGTTGTTACTGGCAAATGATAACTTATCTCTGGCTTAACGGTGGGTTAATGGAGAGTAAACCTGAACTTATCCGAGACTTATTCCGAACTAAACGGCGAGATAAGGCCGAGAAAATGTGGAGTAAAATCAAAGTTAAGTTCCAGATAAACGATGGAATAATCACTCATAAAAGAGTGCTGGAAGAAATGCAAAAGCAGACAGAATGGAGACTTAAATCATCTTTGGGTGGAAAAAAGAGTGCTAAGATAAGGGCTGAAAAATCCAAGGGTGGTTGCGAAGTGGTTGAAAATATAACGCAACCAAAAGGCAACTCTTCATCTTCATCTTCATCTTCATCTCCTATTAATAAGAAACCTATAATCCTTTTCTTTGAAAAATTCTGGGAAGCCTGGCCCTCTGGCCACAAGGTCGGTCGGGGTAAGGCAGAAGAATCGTTTGCCAAGATCAATCCTGACGACGAATTACTGAGTAAAATGATTTTGGCTGTTGGAGCGGCGAAGAAATCGAAACAATGGAAAAAGGACGGCGGGGATTTTATACCTATGCCGGTTACGTGGCTGAATCAAAAGCGATGGCTGGACGAACTGAAACCAGCCATAACACACTCGCAAGTCATCACCGCCAAATGCCCCGGTTGCGGCGGCCACACAACGACAGATTTGAACGGCAAGCCTAATTTGTGTCATATTTGCAGCAGGAAGAAAGTGAAGGTGGCGAAATGAGTTGGCCCCGCCGTAATAAATACAACGCGCAGAAAACGCGAGGCATGGACGGTGATTATTATCCGTCGAAATGTGAGGCAGCGGTTGCTGATATATGCTACCTGATGAGACTGGCGGGAGAGATCGAGGACTACGCCAAGCAGGTACAGATTCAGATCACGGATGAAACGAAATGGAAGGTCGATTTTGGGCTGATTATGCCCGGAGGCGCAGAGTGTTATGTGGAGGCAAAAGGGTTTGAAACCGACCTTTACCGAAAGAAACGAGCTTTATATATCAAGAGCGACTTTAAGCAGAAATTACCATTGTTTATTTACGGACACCAAAAGGTTAGAGGCCGTGGTGGGTATGAGGTGTACTTGAAGGAAGCTGCGTGGAGCGACGGCATGGCGCCGCCATTTTAACGGGAGAATAACATGAGTACGGAAAGTTCGATAGCGTTAATGAATTGGAAGGAAGGTAATCAGGAACACTATTTACATTTTTACAACGAGTGTATGGAAAGCGACGACAAAATATATCTTAATATATTCTTAATGGGTAAAACTGATAATTTTAATGAAACGTATCTTGTGCCCAAAGATGAATTGCTTGAGTTGACTGAGCAGCTTGTCATATGGAGAAGCAACTTAAAGGCAGGAGAATAACATGACCACAATAATCATTACCCTTGCGATTGAAAGGAGAGCTTATTATGAGTAGGTTTAGAAGATTTTTACGGTGGTGGCGTAGTTGGTGGCGGCGGCCCGTAACCCCGCCGGTAGTGCCGGGCTGGGCGAAGTTCGGCAACGACCACAAAATCTATGACGGGCGGATAATTGCCAGCGACTTCGACAAATCCGGCTATTACACCGACCTAAACCCGAACAATCACGACCTGACCGTGATCGCAAAGGCAATCAAGTATCGCGGTGAATGGCAGTTCGACCATTACGTTGACTTTGGCCCCGGTCCGGCGCGGGCGGAAACTCCGACGGAAATAGATGGAGAACTCTTTGCCTGCCGTTACGAAAACCCGAACAACATGGGCAGCGCAATGTATATGTGGGGTCGGGCCGAGCCGGTGCTGAAGCCTACGCCGAACCGGTACGATAGCGATATGGTTTATTCACCGTCGGCGATTTGGCATAACGGTTGCTGGCTGATGGTGTACCGAGGAAGCAACTACCACGGGTCCGATCCGCGATATTTAACGGATGCTAAAATACTGATGGCGGAATCGCGGGATTTACTGAGTTGGGGTAAGTTCGGTCCGATCACGTTTAACCACATACCCGACTGGGCGAAACTAGGTCAGGCCGAGCCGTCTATTCTGGCCGACGGTAAGGGTGGATTCATTTTGCTGTTCATGGGCATGCGCGGCGAAGAGCGTTGTTTGGGGGTAGCGATTACCGATGATCCGCTGGGAACGTGGGAGGTCAACCCCGACCCGCTGCTGAAAGTGAAGTTGCCGGAAAAACATTTGGCACCCAGCGGCGAAATCATCGGCGACAAACTGATCGTTTATTACAACCGCGAAGATTACAAGGTTTGGCAATGTGAGTGCGAGTTGCCGGTCAAGAAAGGTGGCGGATGATGGATCCCAAAATCATAAAGATTATGGCATTGGATTGTAACGAACGGACTCTGTGCGGAATAACCGAAAATGGAGAAATTACCGATAGCGATGGCGAGTGCGTTAATCTTTGGCATGAACAGCCTGAAGATGTTGTCGTTGTGGTTGACGGCGAAGATGTGGGCGATATGGTTTCCGAGAGAGATGGGTTGCTTAAGGAGGTGGAGCGGTTGAAGGCGAGGGTAGAGGAGCTTCGGAGTGCGTTGAGTGGCGTAATGGAATCTACGCGAAGTTTTAACAAGGCGTTAGCCAGGACGGGTGGATAATGAACGTCAAAGAAATAGTCAAACAATATCTAGAACAAAATGGCTACGACGGGCTTGCCGGTGATGATTGTGGATGCCTTATAGACGAATTGTTTATTTGTGATAGTTGTCCGGATGAATGTGTAGCGGGCCATCGTGTTGATTATGGCAGCCCCGAATGCCCCGGCGAAAACAGCGAAAAGTGTGAGTGGGGCGGCGAGTGTAAGGGGTTGGGGTCCGGCATCGGAT
>Ga0307928_10004043_pt1 | contig 11173 bp, 23 predicted proteins | sample AceLakmetagen232_FD_201815 | JGI IMG/M metagenome (GOLD analysis project Ga0307928, IMG submission 201815) | Saline water microbial communities from Ace Lake, Antarctica - #232 | ecosystem: Environmental > Aquatic > Non-marine Saline and Alkaline > Saline | place: Antarctica: Ace Lake...
TAAACTACGGGGGGTAGAAACAAATGAATCAACATAAACAATATGTATGTTCAAATTTAGCAGAAGTAAAAACAGCAGTAAAAAATATGGACATTGCAAAGATTGTTCCACTACAAATGGATGATGGTGGAGTAATAAAGAATATTGATAATTACGTTGGTGTTTACAATGTAAGTAAAGGTAAGTTTTGTACATCAGTAATACCACAATATAATTTAATTCAACATAGAGAATATTTTGTAGGGTTTGCAGAAGCAATGAATAATCTTGGTATGAAGTTTACAATGTCAATGTCGCAAGTTGGTAATCGTGCCTTTGCAGAGATTGATTTTCCAGATAACAAAATTGAATTAAAAAAGTTAAATGAAAAATTTACAAGTGGAATATCATTGGTTAATAGTTATGATAAAAGTACAGGATTATTTGTGGCTCCAAGGTTTACTAGGTTAGCTTGTACAAATGGAATGATAATTACATCTGCAGAAAAAACGGTATCTGTAAAACACCATTCAAAAATTGCACAAGAGATAAATTCTTTTATTGAAACTAAGTTAAATGCTATAATCAATAACTCAGATGATTTACAACATTGGGTATCAACAAGTATGAAAGATAGTTTAGAATGGAATAGTTGTTGTAAGATTGTAGAGAAATTATTTGCACAAATGAAACATAGAGAAGAGATACTTAAACGATTAGGAATAAGTGTAGTGACGGTAACTGATAAAAAAAGTAAGAAAAAATCAGTAACTTATGTATGGGATGATGCTCAGAAGAAAAAAGCAAAATTTACTAGGTGGGAAGTGTATAATAGTGTAACCTCATATTTGACACATGGAGAACATATAACACCACACATAGAACATTTATTCCATAAACAAGCACAAAGAATTTTAATGACACCATTCATAAAATTGCCAAAGGCAAAGGGAATATAATGACAAATAAAATACAAAGTACTCACGTATTACTTGCTGACTTAGATGAAGAGAACATATCATCTCTATTAAAGACTTGGGGAGAAGTATCCAAGGTAAAGAAAGAGTTAGAAGAAATACAAGAGGCACTTAAAACAAAGATAAAAGTTTTTCTTAAAGAAAGACATTGGACTAGGTTTGTTGATAAAGATACTAAACTAAGCGTTTCAATATCTTCTTTGAAGAGAGAGATAATAGATAAAGAACAACTTAAAATGATTTTAGATGAAAGTCAAATGGCACAGATAACAAGAACAACAACATATGAACGGGTGCAAATAGTGACACCAGAAACGAGGCAGAGGTTAAAAAATGTGGTTCGGAAAAAAGAAAGATAAAAAGAAAGAAGAATTCAAGAAGAAATTTGCAGAGAAGAAAAAATTGGATGGTGAATTAGAAAAAATGGCATTAGAATTAAGAGATGGAAAATTACAAAAAACAGAAGATAAGGCGATACCGACAGAAGCTGTAAAACCAGAAGTTGCTCAACCAGAAGTTGCTCAACCAGAAGTTGTTCAACCAGAAGTTGTTCAACCAGAAGTTGTTCAACCACAAGTTGCACAAGCACAAGTTATTCAGGATGCAGTTAAGCAACCAACACAGCCTGCACAGTCTGTACAACCTGACCCATTTTCTGAGGCAGAAGAGCAAAGGAAATATCAAGAACAATTAATGATGCAACAGGCAATGGCTTCGCATCAACCACAAATGATTCAAGAAGCAACACCTGTGCAAGAAGCTATACCACCACAACAATTTAATCAACCAGTAAATGTTCCTTCACAACCACAGGTTGGAAATGTTGTTGTTACAATTAGATTAATTGAAGGTCAGGAAATCAATGTTGATATACCAAGTAATGCGTTAGAAAGTTTCCTAACTGAAATAAGTGAAGAAGTTAGAAATCAAGGAACTATTCAAATTGGAAATAAAATAATTAATGGTAGACACGTTATTTTTTTTACTTTTTAGAACGTGAAAAACTAATGGGGGAAAACGTAAAAATGAGAAACTTCAATGAATTTATGAACGAAGTAAAAGGCGTTAATAGATGGCTCGTTGCAAGTGTTTTTGTAATGGGTGCATTTTGTGGTGCCTTACTTACCGTAGTATTTGTATGGATAGGATTGATATGAAAATAAAAAATCCAGTATTATTTATTTCTTTTCTGGTTTTCCTATCTATTAATATTGCAGATGCCATAACAGCACTCTTTATTTTGAAGGGTGAGGCAAATCCATTATTTTTAATGTTTGGAAGTATATGGCCTGTAATGTTATTGAAGTTTGGTATAGTATTTATTATAGGATGGATGGCACTAAATAATAAATTCACAACCAATTTTGTTCATTATATGTATGCTTTAATATTAGTGTTAGGAACAATGATTGTTGCATTAGGAGTATATACTAATGTAATGGGAATAATGAATCCAGAGATAATGGAAGGAGCAGAATTAATACCTACTGAAGAAAAGGTACAAGCATATACTTTAATGGTTTCAATATTTTATTTGCTTCCGGCAGCGTTTTCAATGTTGTCATTTAAGGTATATGAGTGGTCATCAAAATATGTTTCTCTTCAACCAAATATAAAAATCAAGGAGTGGTTAAAATTGAAATAGACCCAATGATGATACTTAATATTTTAGGAACAATTTTTGCTATAGGTTTTGTTATACTTTTAGGATGGACAGGAATAAAATTAATGGAAGGTGATTAGTAATGGAAGGATATAAAATTGTTGCAGCAATTGGTTTTGCAGTATTGATAGGTGTACTTGGAGCATATATGTTTGCAAATGGAGATACACTATTCAAAAATGTTGGATATATGAAATACTCTGATGACTGTGTAGAAAATTATACTAATGGAGAATTAATGAGTGATGAATGTATACTTGGCAGAGCAATTGAAAAACAACGAGAAGACCAAGCAATAGCTAGACGTACAGGTATTAATCCAAGTAGTGGTTTAAATGATTATAAATGGAACAATCAAACAAACAAACTAGAAATCCTAGAATAAATGATATGCTTGTTAAACTTAACAAGATGTATGATAGAGAAAATGAAGTAATTAATAAAATCAAACTATTAGAGATAGAGTACAAACAAATACAAGAGGATAAAGAACTGTTGCAAATGATGATAATGCATCAGAGTAATAAATTTGCTAGAGTCAAACAGTTCATAAAAAAAAGATGACTGGATGGGCAGCAAAGACACTTGCTATAATAATTATTGTGGGATTACTATTAAGTTACTTCCCACAGATATTTGTTATAGGAATAGTATGCATAATACTTTTATTTATAATACGTTGGATAGCTGATATATATTGGAATGTAAAAGACAATGAAAGATGAAACAATAACCATTGATTTAAAAATGAACAAGTATACTGTTCTACTTTTTGGATTGGTATTGTTTTGGGGTACAGTAGTACTTATTGCACAGAATGGTTGGATAGAAGTTAGAATACAAGAGAACTGTTCTTGTGAAGAAACATATCATCCATATGATAATGATTTTATTTTGGGTGGTAAAATAATAAAAACAGAATGTAGTGTACCTAGAGATTGTTTAGGCAATCTAAATTTGTCGGGCTGTAGCCGTGATGATTGTAATTATTGTTGCCGTAATATATGTACCGTTAATCAATGTAATACGGAGTTTAAATCTATTGGTGGAATAAATAAGTATGAAGAAAAGATTACATTTCAGTATACCAATCATAGTGAGAAAAAATGGACTATAAAGATAAAGGAAGAATAGTGACTATTATAGATAAATGGTTTACTGCATTGTATGATGGTAAATCAATTGGAAATAATAATGTATATACGTTTTCACTTAGAATGAAAAATGCAATGGTCAATGAGATTATAGGAATAAAATTAACAAAATCTAATATTGAAATTATGGAAGAGTATGGTATAGAACAAGAGGAACCATAATGAATATATGGTTTTGGATGTGGATGATAACTTGTATGATGCCGTTATTGCATGAACTGTATGAGGAACAAAATGAAACATATTAAAATAACAATAGGGTCAGATGTTTTTATGTATTTAGCAATTATTGTGTTGGTAATTGCTGTTGCAGCAATGAATATTTTTACTTAATAATCCTGCGAATAGGGTTGCGATATTAATAAGCTGGGATGGTCGCCATTGCAACACCATCCAAACCCTTCGTAAAAGGTAAGAGTACAAAGAGGCATAAAACAATGAAATACAAATATTTTTTGAACGAACCATACATTAACGGAAGTGAATGGGATTATGCTTTTAATGTAATTGACAAAGGTTGGCTTTCTCAAAATGGTGAGTATACACAAAAACTTGAAAAAGTATGGGCTAAGTATATTGGTATGAAACATTGTTTTGCAGTACAATCAGGAACTGCAGCATTACATACTGCTTTACTTGGAATGGATATTGGAGTAGATGATAGAGTTATTATTCCAAACTTTACTTGTTCTGGAGATGCAACAGCAGTAATACAGACTGGGGCAGAACCTGTTATTGTAGATGTAGAAAAAGAAACATATGGTTTAGATGCTAATGCAGTTGAAGATGCTCTTAGGGAACATAACAACATCAAGGCAATTATTCCAATACATATTTATGGTATACCCTGTAGGGACTTCAAGAAGATACTTGCTCTTGCAAAGAAGTATAAAGTAAAAGTACTTGAAGATGCCTGCGAATCACACGGAGCTAAAGTAGATGGAAAAATGACTGGCTCCTTTGGGGATATGTCTGTTTATTCAATCCGAAGTGAAAAGATGATGGGTGTTGGAGAAGGTGGTTTTGTTCTTTCAAATAATACTAAACTACACGATAGAGCACATTATTTTGCAACACGAGCTTGTGACTTTGATATTAAAAGAGATGGATGGCAAGGGAGATATAATTATAAAGAAGTTGGAATGAATTATAAACTACCACATTTACTTGGTGCAGTAGGGCTGGCACAGTTTGAAAACTTAAATGAAATAATAAAGAGAAAGGTTGCTGTTGCCAAAAGATATAGAAAACTATTAAAGAATAATAAGAACATTATATTTCAATCAGTTCCAGATAATACTAATCCTGTATATTGGGTTAATGCATTTATACTTCCTAATCATACAAAGGAAGAAGTTACAGAGATTGGAAACAAACTTTTAAAGAAGGGTATTGAGATAAGACCTGGATTTACACCATTAGGGAACCTTGATTATGCAACAAGGTTTGCGTATGGCAATCAAAGTAATGGACAATATTTGTTTGAACATATGATTGTTATACCTTCATCTGTGTATCTTGCAGATAACAATTTAAAACAAGTAAAAGAAATTGTAGATATTATTAATGAAGTGATTGTTATGCCTACATCTGTGTATATTGTAGATAACAAACAAAAGAAATTATAGATGTGATATGATTGGATATAAGCATTGTAACAGTAACTTATAATGAAAGAGAAAATATAGGATTATTAATAGATAGTATTGAGAAAGAATTTAAAGAACATAAACTTAAAGGAGAAATTATTGTAGTAGATGATAATAGTCCTGATGGTACAGGAAACATAGTTCTAAAGAAAAACAAAAAATATAAGAATATTAATTTAATAAGTAGGATGAGTAAACTTGGAGTTGGGAGTGCTTATTTTGCAGGAGTTAAAGCTGCTCAGGGAGAAGTAATAATAACAATGGATGCTGACTTATCACATCCACCTGATAGGATTTTTGAGATGTATTGTTATGCAAAGGATGATTATGTTGTAAGTGGTTCTAGATATATTGAACGTATGAGTTTTAAGACAATGTACTTTAGATGGGTAGGAACTACCACTATAAATACTTGGCTTAGATTTTTATTAAGGTTAGGAATAAAGGACCACACCAACGGGTACTTAGCAATTAAGGCAAGTATCCTTGATAAGGTGTTGATGTTCGGAATGAAATATAATATTAGACCTTTTGACCTTGTGCTTTATGGATTACCAATATTTACACTTTCAAAAAAATTAGGTTATAAATTAAAAGAAGTAAGTGCACCATATACATTTAGGATTCACGGTGAAACAAAAATTGATATCCCATTGGGGTTTATGATTATGGTACATACTTGGCTTTATTCAATAAAACTATTTTTTGAAACATTAATATAATTATTTGTTCCAGTGTTCGTCGGCTTGTTCTTTACACCAATTATTTAATTTTTGAATTAATGAAACATAAATTTTTTGTAACCCTTTAAACTCTTCTAATGGTGGAGTTTCCATATCATAAACAATCCATCTCTTTCCTCTTGATTTTGCAATGATTCCAAACAAATGCATTGGATAATTAAATGTTATAACTTTATCATTAATGAATAATTTATTATAAACAATATCTATGAATGGAAATATATTATATATTGGATTAGAAAAAGTAAGTGTTTTAATATTACCTTCTATATCTTTAGCTAAAGTATATGCTTTGCTTTTTTTGTCTGGTACCAGTAAGTATGTTTCCATTTTTTAAATGTTGAAATTGGTGTACACATCTGTTACCCTTTCGGAAAGAGTGGTGTCAAAACCAAAAGAGTAACAGATGTATACATATATCTGTTACCCTGGTAACGCATCTGAGGCTGAACTCATTAATTAACCAGGGTAACAGATATACAAGTATGAAACTTCAAATTGATTGTTAAATAATGGGGTGGTGGATAGACGCCAGTGCCTATACACCAATATAAAACTTACATCATTCTTCTTGGTGCTGATTGGGTCGGCAAATAAGAAAAATGCCAAGAAGAATGCTTATGTAATTCTTATAAGTTGTCCCCATTATTATTATACAATAGTAGTATATAAATGTTGTGATGGGCAACAGTCACTACATTTATATATTGATATTGTTTGATAAGCATATGGTAAATTATAAAAAGGGAATGGCATCACATGAACACGAGGAAACTATTTTTGTTTTATGTCAACAATTTAATTTAAAAAAACCAGCTTTAGGAACAACAAGAAGAACATATAATCCTGATATAATAGATGATGATACCGATTATGAAGTTGAAATGGTTCCATCAACAAATAAGATTAAAGATAAAGCATACAAATGGGATAAAAATAGGAAGAAGGTTCTTATTCTTAGACCAATACTTCTTGCATATGAATACTATGATGAGATATATGCTTATAGTGATAAAGAAGTGGTTAGATTAAAGTAGATTATTCTATATGATGTTATGTGATGTTATATATTATGAGTATGGATTTCGTAATTGAAATGAATTCGTAATTACATATATAAACGAAATACGAAATCATGAGAGGCCTTTATAAAGGCGATATGAGATTAGTAGAAATCATTACGTTATTCGTACCATATTTTAAAATCCCATAAGAATTTCTATAATTATGAAAAAAGATGATGAACACCAAACACCAAATCAAAAAATACCAACAGAATATTCCTATATTCTTTTGAGAAAAATCATAGTAGATGATTAGTTATTTTGATATAGAAAACAATATTTCAAATACACAGATACCCTATTTGAAATTGAAATGTATGTGATTTGAATACCCTAAAATAGGGGGTACGTACCCCCCTAGATTTGAAGTAGGATTGAAATTGGCATTAAAATTTGAAAGTGTTACGACTTTGAATTTCAATTAATGGGTGGTTGAATTTTGGCTGGTTGAATTTTGGCTGGTTGAATTTGGCTGAAATTTGGCTGGTTGAATTTGACTGAGGAAATTTGGGTGATGAATGAATTTCCCTACAAAAATCTGTTACCCTATTTGCTTCAATCATACCCTTCGCCAAAGCATAGCCTGTAGAATACATTTTCCAAAATATATATTTCTTTAGTATGTTTGGAAACTATATATTTCTTTAGTATGTTTGGAAACCATATATTTCATTAGTATGTTTGGAAACGTTATATTAGAATATGTCTTTTTGATTATGTATGTTGTAGGATACACCAAACAATATTGTTACTCTTTAATTGGCTACAGGGTAACAATACAATATATATGTTTTAGGTGGTATCAAACCAAAACATTTATATACTTGACACGCTTTACACTATTGTGAGTATAAAAGCCTTATACATCACATAACGTACAAAACCAAAATTGAATTCAAATTGGATTCGATACTACGTGAGGTAGAAAAAATGACTGAAATCAAAACCGAAGTTGAAGTTAAGACCGAAGACAGCAAACCTAAGTCAATAGCAACTGAGTTCCAAATTTTGGGACAGAAGGGCGCTAAGGATAGAGGCGAGTTGGCGGACAAGATAATTTCCAAATTCAAAAATGCGGGAATTGTCAAAAACAACAAAGGCAAGCCAATTTTGAAAGAACGTGTTTCACAACAAATCAGTGCAATGTTGAGAGACATCAAAAATAAGCGGGGAGAAAAAACAGGTGCCTGGTGGTCCACATTCAAAATTGTTGAAACTGAGACTGAGTTAAAGATTGTGAAGAAGGCCGTTTAGGTCTTTCTTTTTTTTTATCTTTCTTGTGTTACCCTTTACGTAAAGAGTAACAACCCTGTAAGCACATATTCTGTAAGGTGTTACTCTTTGTGTAGGCAACTAAATTCTGTATGGTGTTACCCTTTACGTAAAGAGTAACAACCTGTATATCTGTATCTTGTATCTTATTTCAATTCAATACTTCTATTTCTTATTATGATTGATGCGGTATGCGATATGCTTTCCTACATTTGAGTGTAATTCTATAAGTTGTTCTTTTGTCAATTTATCTAAAAACTGACTACTTGGTATTTCCATTTTTTTTCTACCTCCATTATGATTAATCTTTGTGTTACAATATTAAATCATGTTCAACCTTTAAATAATTCAATATGTTGAATACTGCTTCGGTTGGGCTTATGTTTTCTATAATATCATATGCTTGACTATAACCTAATCCGTTTCCATTATCTACTGGTTCTTTGGTGTAGACATATAAATTCATATGTTCATATTGGAACCAATACGGAACTCTTCCTTCGACCCCTTTAACATATATTACCTCACCATCTTTTATGGGGACGTGTTCATTACTTTCAGTAGTTTCTTCTTCCATTTTCTTTCTACCTCCATAGATTTTGGAATAGTAATTTGTGTTATCCCATACTATTACTAATACTTATCTCTATATAAATGTAGTGAAATTCTGTTTTCGTTTCCAATCTATTGTTACTCTATTGTTGAAGTATGTGACGTAGTATATATATTGGGAAATATATTTTACAGGTGGTATCAATACCACAACATTTATATACTTAGAACGAATTACACTATTGTGGGTATAAAAACCTTATACACCACACAACGTAAACAACCAAATATAAATCAAATTTTGATTTGTATAAACGTGAGGTAGAGAAATATGTCAAAAGACGCAAGAGAAGAAGGAGCACCAAAAGTTGAGGCTCCAAAAGTTGAAGTTAAGAAACCATCCAAACCAACTATTGCGAAAACATTTCAGGCACTTGGCCTAAAAGGCGCAAAAGACAGAGGCGAGTTGGCTGACAAAATTATTGCTGATTTCAAAGCTAAAGGCATTACAACTAATGTTAAAGGCAAAGAAATTAGAAAAGAAAGAGTCACTCAACAGATATCCGCAATGATTCGAGATATCAAGAATAAACGTGGCGAGAAGACAGGTGCCTGGTGGTCCACATTAGAAGTTGTGGAAACTGACACTGAGTTGAAACTTGTAAAGAAGGCTAATTAAGCCTTTTATTTTTTTTTCATTTTCTTGTGTTACCCTTTTGTAGTATACATCATATTGTTACTCTTTTCTATATTCTAGTTCTCAATCACAGATTTGATTTTGAACTTTTAACAATACCATAAAGAATTGTGAGTCAACACTTTTATATAGTGATAAGTATTAATAATAGTAAGAAAGTATATTTACAAAACCATATGAGGTAGAAAGAAATGATAAAAATAACCAACATTAGATATGTATTCAGAGGAGAAGAACGTTCCTTAGAAAAAAACAAAAGAATACAATCACTAATCGCAGATAAATTGAAAGAAGTTTTAGAAAAGGAATATAAAAAAACTCATACAACGGCAGATTTTGAAGTGATTATTTAGATTCAACAAGTATATATAGTGATGTGTATTAATAATAGTAAGACTAAATAGTATAAAAAACCATATGAGGTAGAAAGATGAGACAAACAAATATTTTAGAATTGATAAAACAATATCAACCAAAGCGTATTGAACCTGAATTTGAAAGACTTGAAGGTTATCTTTACGCTAGGTTATATTGAGGTGGAAAGAAATGACAGGAAGAAAAATTAACATAAATGATAAGTATATGTCCAGTTCAAAAAATCTTTTAAGGTTTTTGAAAAGACTTAAAGGTAATGCTTTTTTATTGATTAATGAAGAACAAATTGGCTTCTTTTCTAAAAAAGGAAATGTCGTAATAATAGAAACATCAAGCATTTATGGTAATACTATTGTTCAATATACTTGGAATAGTTATATGAAAGAAGTAGAAAAAGAAGTAAGACAACAAATTAAAGATGAAAGGTAGAAAGACAATGGAAATAAAAATCAATGAGGAAACTAAGAAGAGTATCAAAATTGTTGGTATTCTTATTGAGTTGGTTAGATTCGAATTCAACGTATCTAAAGAGGAAGCTGAAGAATTAGTTGAAAAGGCAGCTGATTACAACATTAATTCTTCAGCTGATTTGTTGAATGTTATTGAAGAAGAACTTGGATACAAACCAATACACAAAAGAAGAAGAGGCAAAAAACCATGAACAAAGAACATTTAGATTATGATTCAATTTTGGAAACATACGAGGAAGAACAATAAGATGGCAAAACCAAGTAAATACCAAAAGGCAATCTTTAAATGGATTAAAGAAGGCAAAGGCAATGCTATAATACAGGCAGTAGCAGGCAGTGGTAAAACATCAACTATAATTCACGCTACTAAGCTTGTCCCTAAAGATAGTTCTTGTATTTTCTTAGCCTTCAATAAGGCCATAGCAAATGAATTAAAGGAAAGGCTTCCAAGTCACATTAAATCATCTACATTACATTCTCTAGGTTTGAGTATGTTTTATGATAATACCAATAGTCGTCCTGATATAAAGGCAGACAAACTTGATGTTATTGTAAAGGCAGTATTAAGTGATAATAAT
>Ga0307928_10004044_pt1 | contig 11171 bp, 18 predicted proteins | sample AceLakmetagen232_FD_201815 | JGI IMG/M metagenome (GOLD analysis project Ga0307928, IMG submission 201815) | Saline water microbial communities from Ace Lake, Antarctica - #232 | ecosystem: Environmental > Aquatic > Non-marine Saline and Alkaline > Saline | place: Antarctica: Ace Lake...
TCTAGTGTATATGTCAATAGTTTAGGGTTTTTAAGCAGTTTTATCGCCAGTTTCTTTTGGTCTGCTCTTTCTAGTTGTAATTCTGCGGTTGGCATTATGTCCACCTAGTTTTCTTTATGCGAACTACTACAATTTGTTTATTTTCAACTGATACCTGACCCTCCGGCGTAGTTATTACTGTCGTTCCATTTTCTACCACTTCAATTTGCCCGTAATTTTTATATCCATCCTTCAAGATTACGAGAACCTCTTTGTTTAGATATTTGGCTATTTCTATTTCTTTCATTTTATCTTTCCTTCTTTTATTTAGGCTTAACGCTACAAGTTAAAATTTTGTGCGTTTTGTCCCATCCTTTATTTTTTGTTTCTTTTTATTTCCTTAATTTGCTTTTCTAAATTTTTAGGATTCTCTTTATCGTATTTCGCCCATGCTTTTTCCATTTTCTTAGCTTTTGCCATTTCTTTTTTAACAGCTAATTCATGTTCTTTCATGACAAATACAACTTTTTTACTCCCATCTGGTTGTGTTTCGGAGATTTTAATGCTATCTCTTATCTTTTTTTCTATTGCCTCTTCTAAACGATGTTCGCTTGTAATTTTATCCAATAAAAGTATATTCACAACCCATTTTTCACTCATTCCGAGGTCATTTGCTACATACTTAATTACATCTGCTACAAATTTATCATGTTGTAGTTTCTCACCGTTTCTAAGCAGTTCTTTTGCTTTTTTATGAATACTTTGTCGAAGTAATCTATCAACCATGTTTTGTTTTTCATCCTTTAATTTTGCCATTTATACACCTTTTATTTTTTTGTCTCTTCTCTTCTCAACAAAGACTTGTATTGTGGTGACAAGTGTTTTTCTCCTGTTACCAATCATTTTGGTCATCATAATAATCTGTCTCTTCACTTTCTGCTTCCTCTAGTATGCCTTTTCTCAGTTTCTCCATTCCCTTTCTATCTTTCTCATAGTCTTTTTCATCACAGTAATCGAGTATTCCTTTTCTTTCTCCAAGAACTTCTTTCTCTGCACTTCGATAAAGTTTTTTCAGATATTCCGCTTTTGCCTCTTCGTCAACTGTATCACCAAATTCTTTGTTTCTGATGTCATTAATAATTTTCAAATATCTTCTCATCTCTAAAAATTCTTCATGCGTATTTGTGCAGTTTAATCGTTCTCGATATTTGTTTAACAACTGGGATAACTCTTCATATTTTAAGTCTGAACACATTTTTACCAATGCGTATGTTTCTTTTGTTGCCCTCGCTGATTTAGGGAAATGTTTTATTGTTTCATTTTTTCTACGATTTTCTATTTTGTATTTTTTTCTATATTCCTTTTGACATTTTTTGCATCTTATTGCATTTGGGTGTAAATCTGAAATATCTTTATCGCAATCTATACAAGTTCTCATTTTTTGTTTTGTTACTGCGATTTGCTGCATTATTTCTCCTCCTCTACATTCTTAATCCACTTCTTAGGTCTCTTATCTAATTCATTCCAAACTTCCTCTAAAGATTTTCCCTTTAACACGCTAATCAATTTTGCCAAGTCTTTTTTGTTGAGATTTTTTAAAAATTCTGTCCGTTGTCCAATCTCTTCTATTTTCTCATCCCTTCGCTTGATTTCCTTTTCAAGTTCAAGGTTACTTTTGTCTCTTGATTCATATATAGTTACCTTTGACATTGCCCCTTTGTATGCATCTCCAAGTTCTTGTTTTGTCACCCGTAAATATGAATTTGACAAATAGCCATTATGTCCTAAAAGTAATTCTAAAATGTCACGGTTACAGGAATCGCCCATCCTTGTAGAAAAATATTTTCTTAATGTATGTAAATGCAACTCTCTTGTACTGGTTCTTTTGTCTCTTTTATTCAATTTTGCCTTATCCAACAGTTTATTCCATCTTGTCCTAATCGCTGTAACCGTAATAGGAAATACCCTATCATCATCTATTGATTTGCCATACTTCACACATGTTTTTTTCCGTGCAATCCCTTGTAGATATGTTTCTCTTTGCTCTAACCATTTCTCCATATATCTTTTGGCTTCATTGCTAATAAATACGTTTCTACCTGTCTTATTTTTGCAGTAACTCGCATCTAATTCAATTCTAACAGGCTTCTCTTCTATGAAAATATCATCAATAGTGAACTGTGCACATTCGCCTACCCGTATTCCCGAACTTAATAATGTAAGAAATATTGCCTTATCCTCTAAATTGGCAAAACTTAGGATATTTTTAAGCTCTTCTTGTGTTGCGATACGGTCTCTTGTAATTGGTTGTTTAATTTTCTGAAAGAAGTTCAAATCTTCCTTGGTGTTAATGCTTAAAATAACTTCATTTCTTTCGATAAACTTGCGAATACAACTAATATAGCAATGATAGGTTTTAGGTGCATATCTTTCTTTAATAGTTTGTGCATAGGTTATAATATCCATATCATAGTCTCTTTTGCCAGTAAAATATGTTTCAGGTTTTACTCCAAGAAGTTCAAAATATCCTCTTAACGCCCCTCTATATGTTGCCTTAGTTTTAGTTGGATAGCGTGAAAGAAATTTATCTACGGGGTTTACTATCTGTTTTGTTTCTGGCATACCCATGTTTCTCTGATTGATTGTATTTAAAGAAATGTTGCTATTTTGTCCTCTCTGTACAGTGTCTTTTTTGTCAGTTTTACACTTTAGACCAAAGGTTTCATTATTATAAATACTGTTAAACTTAGATTTTCTTTTGTCTAACGTCATTTTTTGTCTCCTTTTTGTTAAAATCATCAACTAGGAATAAAAAAAGTTCTTCCCATGTAAGATTTAACTTATCTTTTAGTTCTACCATTATTTTGTGTTCATCTGGCGTAAATCTTAATGCAAGGTTTGCAAATCTGCCCATTTTATACCTCCAAGAGGGAAATCACTCACTTACTTATTTAGTTTTACCCTCCAACTCAGATAGCAATTTTCGTAAGTGTTTACATCGATATGGCGGATTTTTTGTATGTCCTTCTGAATCCACGCCACGAAAAACAAAATCCCTACAACTGCAACGCCAGAAATAAGGTCTATAGTTTGTTATAGTATATTCTTGATTTGGATTTGATTCACTTTTTACCAAATAGACTTTAGGTTTAAATTCTGGCATTTTTACACCGCCTCCAAGGATTTTATTTTATCTTGTATTTTGTCAAGTTTTACAATAAAAATATTTTCTCCAGAATACATAAAAAAATATTCGCTTGATAAGGAAAATGGAATAAGTTTAATATTTTCCATTTTATGCTCCCATATAATTCTTTAAGAGTTCTTTCGTAATTCTGGTTAATAGCTTGTTTATCGAACTGTAGAACATGCAGTAAAAGCCCGTATCGTACCCCTTGGAGACATCATTATATTCTAAGCTCTGTTGTATTGCCTCTCTAGTTTTATAATTTACAAAAGTCTTTAAGCTTCTTGTATTTGATTTCGTAATCCCATCTTTAAACGAATCTTTATAATGAAAGTACCATTGATTCGATGAGACAATATTAGATAATAGATTATCTTCAAAGTAGTTATCTATTATATCACTGTACAATACATGTTTTGACTTCAAGGTTTTAATTCTGCTATCGTGTTTTTCCCTTGTTGAATCAAAATCTTTAATACTAAAATCGAGATTCAATTTATTTAGTCCTCTGGTTTCTCTGGCGGGATTCTGGGGGGCTACAACTTTTTTTATTTCTATCTCATTTCTCATTTTTCATATCTCCTAAGTTATTCATTAACTCTATTACTTACTTAGTCGCTCATTACTATATATTACTTTCCCCTAAAGATATACAAAAAGATATACAATTTTGCTGTTTTTCCGAAATAAGATAGGTTTTTAAGTAAGTAGATGTTGCATAATTGGGTGGTAATTGGGTGGTAAGAGTGAAAAAAATTGGTAAAATGGCAATATTGTTGATTGTTTCAATGATAATTGGCGTAGTGTTTTTAAGTGGGTGTACTGAACAAACATCAACAGAACATGAAACACCAAATATAGTATTTATGAAGGACGACTTGGATGATTCTATAACAATCGGCTATGCTGATTCTTTTGTATCGTGGGGTGATATTGAAATATCAGGAGCTTGCGATGCAACAAATCTGGATGAATATGTTGAAGAGGAAGATAAAATAACCGATTGTATAGATATAATTACAATAACATATATCCCAACCAGTAAGGCGTTGTTCATATGGGATTTCGCATCGGAATCATCTGGACTAAACAATGAAAAAGATACATCTTTACCCGAACCCCAGATTATTGACTACAAAGCCTTTTACAGTGGGGATGGTTTATACAAGGTTACTGGCGTTATTAAAAATGTTGCATCTGTAGATGTCAATGACGTTCACATAAAAATTTATATATATGATGCTGGCAGCAACTTGATTAAATCAGTATCGATGGACACTAAACCCAGTATAATCGGAGCGGGCGAGGATGCTTTCTTTTATGAAACTATATATGCTGAATATTGCGATTCCTTTGACATGGAAGTTGTTTCTTACAACAAAAGCGATTCTTCATCATATGGAGATATACAATTTTTGAATCTAAAGATAGAGTCTTCAACATATGATTCTATAGGTAATGCATTCTATAAAGTTGAGGGCGATATTAAAAATGCTGGCTCTAAGATATTAAAGAATGTACGTGTATATGGTATGTTTTACGATTCTTGGGGCAATATATTGGATATGGGCTTCTCCTTCACAAAAGATGTAATTTATTCTGGTCAAATGAAATCTTTCAAGGTTGATTTAATGTTTTGGACTAGTGAATTTGAAGTTGAGGACATATCAAGATATGAGTTGAAAGCCGAATATGAATAATAAATAAACATCGGTTAATTATTGAATTGCAATATAAAATTGAAAAGAAAGATGAGACTAAATAATGAATAAAAAACTCATAGCAATTGGAATAACGCTTGTGTTTCTGATAGTTGGATTGAGTGGATGTATTGAAGAAAATAAGAAAGAAACTGAAGATAATATCAATGCTGAAGAAAATATAAATGGTGAATGGTATGCTTATCAAAATGAGACAGTGTATAGTTTTACGTTTTATAATGATGGGACTTGTAAGTATAGTTTCGGTTTGTATATTATGGGTAAATACTATATTGTTGGTGATAAATTAGAATTTCATCATGAAGTAGAGAGCCATACACCCGCTTTTCAAAACTATTATAAGCTTGAGATGCCAGATAAAGATACTTTGATATTAACAACAACACGTGATGATTTCCTTGCTCATGATGGAAGACTTGAATTTTCAAGGATGAATTAATTTGAGGGAGAAAAAAGATATTAAAGGTTAGAAAATGAATAAACATCTTATTATAATTGGAACAGTCGTTTTGCTTTTGGTTGTTGGGTTGAGTGGATGTACTGAACAAGATAGTAGTTATAATGGGGGAGCTTCAAATAATAATGATATTTATATTCCTAAATATTATACCGTAGTTTATGAAGTTACTGGTATTGCTGATAGTGTTTCTGTAACTTATACGAATTCTAATGGGGGAACATCACAAATATCAACAGTTTATCCTCCTTGGGAAAGAACGTTATATATGATGGAGAGTGGTGATTTCGTCTATATTAGTGCCCAGAACAACGGTGATTGGGGTACTGTTGAGGTAAATATTTATGTTAATGGTGTTAAGGTAAAACACTCATTCAGTAATGGTGCATATGTGATTGCTACTGCAAATGGAATCTTGGAATAATGGGGCGACTTCTATCGTGCATGTAAGATATTAATAATTCAATAAAAGAAAATAAGGTTACTCTAATTCTTATTAGACAAAGCGAATAACGGGAGAAATGGGATACTAATATATTAGTGAATTTATATTAAAAAATATGGTATCCAACAGGAGTGATACATGTTAACAATGAGCATTATATTTGTATTAAAAAACTTAAATAAAAGCCGCACGATATGGGATTTCCTTTGCCCCCATCTAAAAAATTGACTGTCTCAAAATGGGTTTTTATGTGCGACAGTATTATAGTGTTTGTGATTGGTCTGATTGATACCTTTTTTTGGGTATTTACAAGTCGTCAAATTCGAACACATTATTGCTATGTATTTTAAAAAATTTTTGGGGTTTTTTATTTTTATCAAATACACGACCATTATTATCGTATCGCCATATCTTGTCTTTAGTATCATAGGTTATCAATCTACCCGAATTTCCCCATCCAATTGAAACGGTCATATTGTCACCAGTAATTTTATGCTCTTTTCCGCTAGGGTCTTTGATAAAATATGGGTATGTTATTTCATTTGATTCTTGTTTTTTTGGCTTGGAGATTTTTGGTTTTTTTATTTTTTTATTTTTTTCTTTTTTAATTTTTGCCAAATATCGTTTTAAAGAACTTAAAGGAATTGCTAACTTATACTCTTCAACAAGGAAAATTTGAACTTTTTTCGTGCTTGTAGTATGATGATTTTGGATTATTTCTTTTATGGCGATTATCTTCTTATCCTTCTTTTTACTCCGCTTGATGTTAGTTTTATCTATATTGCTCATATTTTACCTCTTTATTCGATTTGCTTTATATGACACGGAAATGCATCTTAAAGCCATGCTAATATTTTTGATACTATGATACCATTTCTTGATTTATATTCGCCTTATCGTGCTCCCTGTTAACATGATAGTCTCCAAGGGGGGATAAGAGGGCACAGAGGTGAAAAGCTAGGATATGACAGTAGGAGTTCTCGAAGCACATATTATTATATCATATCCTAGGGTTATAAGAGACGAGGTGGGGAACGAACAGGTACATACGAGGAACGTAAAACCTATAAACCCACCTCTAACAAATTACTAGACATATACTGGGAAGTAAATATGCCTGTTCCGCTAAATATTTCAATACACGTTTGACGGTATAAAGAAAAGAGATAGAGGGAAATTAATCCCTCATATCAGTTTTAAGGATTTGAGACAGTTCCAATACTGCCATCGTCAAGCGAATCCACGCCAAAATATGCGTTATATCCTACGCTCCATGAATCGCAGTCACCTCGATAAATATTATAGAACTTAGGTTGACGACCCCAAACAATTCCAACACTTCTATCGGATTGAATGGCATAGACTAGAATTTGCCCTGAACTATTACTGCAAGCTGTCATTCTATTGCACTCCACAACTTTTAGACCAGCGATTTTTACAAGTCTACCACTAGCATCGAGTTCAATACCGCCCCTCATTACGAAAGGAATATCCACAGCATCTTTGTATTTAAAGAACGCAGAAACACTTGGAGCTATCAGAAGAGCATCTGGCTCATAGTTAGCTTCACGCATATCTGTTAATAGGTCGATAACAGCAGAGTAGAGATATTGTCCACTAGGTACAGAGCAACATGAACCACTTGGAGTATTGTCATTGCATTGCATTGCTACATCAACATTGACATTGAAACCAGGCGTTGATTCATCAATAGCATCGAAAATTTCGCTATCGACATAACGAGTTGCACCTTTCTTCATCTCTTTTAGTTCAGCTTCTTTCGTACCCATAGATTGCCATGAATCAAATTCACAGATAATATCGTTGTCTGCAAATCGCTTTATGGTAACTTCATATTTGCTCCAACTGGTAGAGGTACATGAAATACAGTTACAGCCTCCAAGGTCTCCTGTAGGTGTTCTAGTACCGACAGTTCTAAAGACTACCTTATCGCCATTTCCCGCACCTAAGTTAACTTTTACCTTACACAGTTTTGCCAATTCACAATCTGTTGCAACTCCCGCAAGGATATAGGAACTAAAATACTCTGTTGGTGTCCAATCTGCATAATCATCGGGGCACGAAGCATCCGAATCTGTATTGATAAAGATGTGTTCATAATCTACAAGGGAGTTTTCTTTTGCCCATGAGATAAGTTCGACATCAACGTCATCACTGTACACTTGCTTGTTGTCAGCATTTACCCCAAATTTTGAGGTAGGTTCTTTTACTTCAGCTTGTTTTGGAACTTTTGATTTAATATCAAAGACAGCTTCCAAACGCTGTAATTCATCAAGTGAAAAGCCATCTAGGGAATCTTTATTTTCTTTAAATTCTTTAAATAACTCTTCATTCGTTTTATTTTTCATAATTTTCCTCCTTTTAATTTATTTTGGATTTTGTTTGTTGTACACTAGAGAAATTCAGTCCCAGGCATCTATTCTCTGTCATCGCCTACTCTAAACCTTAGAGTAAGATTCTATTCCTCCAACATCCCAAGTTTCATTGGCTTGGGGAAATGGAGTGTTTAATAATAGAAAAAAATTTATGAGATTTTATTCTACTCTGTCATACCAATATCCCAGGTGGAAAAATCCTCAGTTAAGGATTTAGTATATTGATTTTTCGGGTTCTTTCTTGTTGGTTTATTTTGCCTACAATTTTCACAATATATCTTTCCACGAAATATCGAATATTTATTGTATTCTATTTTTGCACCACATTTACTACATTTTCCCATAATTTTCATTCTCCTAGTTATAATTTGACACATCATATTTTGTATCCATTTTTTCTTTCTCGAATTTTTGCTCTAATTTTGCCTCTATTTGTGCTATGTATTTCTTATTATCTTTCAACTTCTCAAAACACTCCTTACATAACCCATACAAAACTAATTTTCCATCCTTGTCAAAATATGAGCCTAGAAATATAATTGGCTTATCGCACATCAAGCATCCATTTTCCCCGATTTGCCTTTTTATTTCATTCGTTAAATCTTCCTGAGTATGTCCTTCTGCTATATAGCGGTCTATAAGGTCATTCTCTTTTGTATTATCCATTTTTTATTCCCCCTTCATTGCAAGATACAACATACTTATAGCCAGTAGAGAAAAAATCATACCAACAATTGATATTTTGTATAGCAACTCCCATTCTGATGAAACTATTTTTATATAATTTCCATATGACTGATACCCATCTATATACATCCAAATAGACATATTCCCCATAAATGAGAATACACTACCTAAAAGTAATTTACCTTTCATACTTGTCATTTTTCCGCCTCTTTTCTTATTTTCAATGCACATTTACTGCAAATTCCCTTATTCCAAAGATAGGACTTGAGTATGTTTCCGCATATTTTGCATCTATGTACTCGATAATCTTCTATTTTCATTTTCATCTCCTCACTCTAAGGTAATAAAATCGTCTCTCGGATATGTTCGCAGAGCATCCAACTCTTCTATTTCATATTCACTAAGTTTTGTAGTGGATTTTATCTTATTGGGTTTTAAAACTATATTCTCCAAGGGTAAATCTATAATTTCAACACTTTCATTATAATCATATAGCCTTTTTCCATATGCATCATAAATAATTAGACCACAACTTTCAGGGAAATACATTGCATATCCTTTTGGCGGTGAACCCTCCAAGGAAAAAAGGTAAGTCCCTGGTTGAGAGTTATTATCTCTTATAATTGTTATAAATAAATCTCGAGCATCATTGTCATAGTACCCATATATTTCGCTTAACTTATTCCAAATGTATTCTATGTCTACTTTATGCATCGTTTTTGCCCCCATTTTTATTTGACCTATCAGTGTTTTCTAAAACAGCACGCAAATCCCCCTTTTTCTTTACCTCTTTTTTACTACTCTCTCTACTTATATTTATTTTATTGATAGGTCGATTACTTTCTTGGTGAATATTGAGGTGTTTTCTCGAAGAGAATTTAATAAGGTCGGATTTTATTTCCTTATTTTGACCCGTCATTGACCCCTGTATTAATCCGTTATTGACCATATTTTGACCTGTTATTATTTTACTATATAGCTTCGTTGGAGATAGCTTTAAAAACGAATTTACTGATGGGTCAAAGTAGGGTCGATAACGGGTATTTGATGGGCTAAATGATAGCTCATCTTCCTTTTCTGAGATTATTCCTGTACCAACATCACCATTGAAGGCTATATAACATCTACTACCACCTCGCTCATATTTTAATCTGATTATTCCTAGACTTTTTAAAGGAGCTAATCTTTTTTTCACTGTAATAACTGAATTAAGACCCATTTTTGCTTGGAGTGCACTTCTTTTAACCCAGGTAGTTAAACCCTCATATTCTATACGTACTCCCTCTTCTTGGAGTAATTTTAATATATTTTTCAGAGTTTCTTGACTTCTTTCATCGAGTTGTGTATAAGATTGTCCAAAAATTTGTCCACCTATTTCATATGCATTGTAGACATCTTCAGGGCTAGCGACAAGAATCTTATGTCCTTCCTCAGTTTTTATATTTCTTTGCTTTTGGTGGTACCATGCAATTATAGATATAAGATTAAGAAACCTTGATATGTCTCTCATTGACCTGGCACTACTATTTTTTTCTTCAATAAGACTTGCAAAAGGTATTTCGACAAAATCTACTGGCTCTAACATCTCTAATGCTCTTGTTATCCAAGTACATTTTTCCTTTCTTTCGGATTTTTTTAACTGAGAGAGCCAATCTTCCGCTATTGCTTTTTTTTCTATATTAACTCTTTTATATTTTGCTTGATTTCCCACGACAGGCACAAGACAATATCTACCTGCAAGTTCATCGTCTTTCATTGAGCCAGTAGTGCTATAAATACCAACTTTTCTATCAATACTTCTCTTTACTGTTGATTTGAAGTTATCCTTAACATCTTTTTTCATAACATCAAGTCCATCTTCTACAACAGCTTTTATATAATCGATTATCTGACTATTAAAACCCTTTTCGTTCAATTCTTTGAAAAATATAATAGGATATGTTTCCAAATCATCCTCAATACATGCACCCGTTATTCTATCAATAGAAATATACCAATTTGAAGGTAGGTATTGAGATGTTGTTTTCCATATGTTTGTCTTTCCCTCGGAACTGTCCCCTAGGAGAGCACAACTGAATCTATATTGTTTAGGCAAAATTCCCGATAATTCACATAAGAATACGAAAAGTTTGGCTCTATCATCCCCAATATGGTCTTTATCCAACTCTTCTAGTGTATATGTCAATAGTTTAGGGTTTTTAAGCAGTTTTATCGCCAGTTTCTTTTGGTCTGCTCTTTCTAGTTGTAATTCTGCGGTTGGCATTATGTCCACCTAGTTTTCTTTATGCGAACTAGTACA
>Ga0307928_10004045_pt1 | contig 11169 bp, 14 predicted proteins | sample AceLakmetagen232_FD_201815 | JGI IMG/M metagenome (GOLD analysis project Ga0307928, IMG submission 201815) | Saline water microbial communities from Ace Lake, Antarctica - #232 | ecosystem: Environmental > Aquatic > Non-marine Saline and Alkaline > Saline | place: Antarctica: Ace Lake...
ACTATAAGCAGTATCCCCATCTAATATTAAAGTAGCAATAAAAGGAAGAAGAAATAAAAATAAGATTATATAAAAACTTCCAATAAAAAGATTGTGTTTACTATTTTTATTTACCATATTTGTTTTGCGTATATTTTTTTAGATTTTTCTCTATTTTTCCAAAGATTATATTGTTTAATTACTTTACTATCATACAAAAATTCAAAATGTTCTTGTTTTGCTTTTTCATGTAAATTTTTATATTTTTGATAATTAAATTCAATTTCAAGAGAATATCCTTTTTTAAGGGATTCAAAAAATTCTTCTGCAAGTTTTTTTTCTGTGTTTTCCATTTTAGTTTATATAGGAAGGTTTTTCTTCTGATTTTTCTTCATGATATTTAATAATTCCACAATTGGGGCATACTAAGTCTCTCCATTTATTTTCAAAAAGTTCAAGATTACATTTTGGACATTTTTCAGAACTCATAATTTTGCACCTGATTTTATTTTTAATCTCATTTTTACTATTATTAATAATAATTAAATATACTTTTTAATTCTTTTGTTTTTTGATTTTCCAATGAAATTACATTTTCACCTTTTCATGTTATTTTTTTGAAAAATATTCTGCGAATTTAGAAGAAATGTATTTTATTTCTTCCACCCCTATATTTGGATGAATGCCAATCCAAAAAAGATTTTTTAATATTTTATTTGTATTTGTTAATTTTTCACAAATTTTATATTCAATATTTTTATATGCCTGTTGATGAATTAAATTTCCACCAAATAAATATCGTGTTCCAATTTTATTTTTATTTAAAAATCTAACTAAATCATTTCTATTAACATCATTGTTTTTTATCATCAGAGGCAATCCAAAAAATGCAGGGCTTGCTTTATCATTAATTTTGGGAAATTCTAAATATTTATTAAATTTTTTGAATTCTTTTTTAAAGTTAATAAAATTTTCTCTTCTTTTTATATTAAAAGATTCTATTCTTTTTAATTGTTCAATTCCAAATGCAGCTTGAGATTCAATTGGCTTTAAATTATAACCAATATTTGAAAATATATATTTATGGTCATATAAAATATTATTTAATTTGTGTTTAAATCTCTTTCCACATGCATTATCTTGACCAGCTTCGCAATGACAATCTCTTCCCCAATCTCTTAAACTTCTAATTATTTTATTTAATTTATCGTCATTTGTAAGTATTGCGCCACCTTCTCCAGCAAGAGTGATATTATGTGCTGGATAAAAACTTGTTATTGATACATCACCAAAAGAACCACATTTTTTTCCATCACAAAAAGAACCATATGCATCACTACAATCTTCAATAACAAATATTTTTTCTCTTTTTGCTATTTGCATTATTTCATCAATCTTTGCAGGATTGCCCAAAGTATGAGCAAAAACTATTCCAATAGTATTATTAGTTAAAGCTTTTTCAATGCTTTTTAGAGAAATATTATATGTATTATCCACATCAGTAAAAACAGGTGTAAATCCTAATTGAATAATTGGATTAATTGTTGTTGGAAATCCACATGCGGGAGTAATAATCTCTCCCCCCCTTAAATTATTTTTTTTCTTTAATCCTGCCAAAGCTAATAAACTTGCAGACGAACCTGAATTTACAAGTGTACAATTATTCATACCTATATATTTTGCAAATTGGTTTTCAAAATTTTTTCCAATTATAGATAAACCCAAATGTTCAGAAAGCAAAGAATCAATTACTGCATTTACTTCTTGATTATCATAAATTGCAAAGCCAGTTGGAATAAAAGTTTTTCCAGGAATAAATTTATTTTCTTTTTGCAAATAAAAATCTTCAACTGCAGCATGTATTTTACTAATCAAATTATTTTTCATTTTCAATCATTTTTCATTTTCATAATATTTAATTGTTTTTTTAATTCCATCTCTCAAAGAAACTTTTGGTTTCCAACCTAATTTTTTTAGGAGTGTGTTATCACAATAAAAATCAGTTATTCCAACATTTTTATGAAAAATTGGAGGAATAATTGATTTAATAAATCCTCCTTTTGCTTCTTCAATAACAATATCAATTAAATTTTTAAAATTTGTCTTCTCTCCTCTTCCCACATAATAAATATTATTATTCTTTCCTTTTTCTGCAATTGTCATACATGCATCAACAACATCGCTTACATAAATATAATCTCTAATAAAATTACCATTATTATAAAGAGGAATTTCTTTGTTTTTAATGGCCAATTTAATTAAATAATTAAATCCTGCCTTTTTCTTATTATCAAATTGTTCTTTTATTCCAAAAACATTTGTAAATCTTGCAATAACAGAATATAAACCAAAAACATTATTATATGTTTTACAAAAAAATTCTCCTGCCAAACGAGTTGCAGAATATAAACCCATTGGGTTTATTGGAGACTCTGGCGTTGCTGGTAAATCTTTTAAATTTCCATTTACAAAAAATGTACTTGGATAAATTATTTTTGCATTTTTATTATTATCTTTGCAAGCTTCTAATAAAGCAATAGTTCCATTACAATTAATATTAATATCTTTATATGGATTATCTTTTATATTATAATTATCACTTGTCGAAGCACAATGAAAAATATAATCCTTATTTTTAACTTCTAAATTAATATCATTAATATCTTTTTTAACAAATTTTATTTTATTTTTTATATCTTCAATATTTTTAATTTTAGTTTTTGATTTTGAAAGAATAGTTACATCATAACCTAACTCAATGCATTTTTTGGCAATATTGCTTCCTATAAAACCTAACCCGCCAGTTATAAGAACTTTCTTTCTTTCTTTGTTTTCAAATTTAGTTTTTTGTTTCATTGTGTAAAACATTGGATTTATATTTTGTATTATAAATAGAAACGTGCGACAAATTGTTATTAAAAAGATATTCTTTAATTGTTTCTCTGTTTATTTCCATTTCCGCAATTGATGCCATTCTATATATCAAACCTTGCCCTATCAGAATCTATCATACCTCTTTTCAATAATTTATTTATATCATATCCAACCATGATTTTTACTAATTTTTTAAAAGAAGTTTTTGGTTTCCATTTAAGTTTTTTTCTGGCTTTTGAATTATCTGCTAAAAGAATATCTACTTCAGCTGGCCTATAAAATTTAGGGTTTATTTTTACAACCGTTTTTTTATTTGATATTCCAACTTTATTAATACCTTTGCCTTTCCATACGAGAGGCATTTTAGCAACTTTAAATGCTTCTTCAATAAATTCCTTAATAGAATGTGTCTCTCCAGTTCCTATTACATAATCTTCTGGTTTTTTTTGTTGTAATATTAGCCACATGGCTTCAACATAATCTTTTGCATAACCCCAATCTCTTTTAGCATCTATATTTCCTATCTCGAAATAATCTTGATAACCAAGTTTTATTTTTGCAACAGAATGACTTATTTTTCTTGTCACAAATTGTTTTCCACGCTTTGGCGATTCGTGGTTAAATAATATTCCGTTGCATGCAAAAAGATTATAACTTTCTCGATAATTAATTGTAATGTAATAAGCATATGCTTTTGAACAACCATAAGGACTTCTTGGATAAAACGAAGTATTTTCATTTTGAGGAGTTTCTTTTACTTTTCCAAACAATTCCGAAGTTGATGCCTGATAAAATTTTATTTTTGAATTTGTAAGTCTAATTGCTTCTAAAATTCTTAACACGCCCAAAGAATTAATATCAGCTGTTGATATTGGTTGAGTCCAAGATGCTGGCACATAACTTTGCGCAGCTAAATTATAAATTTCGTCAGGGTTTGCTTCTTTAATTATTCTTTCAATTGAAAATCCATCAATCAAATCGCCTTCTAATAAAGTAATGTCTTTTTTTAAATTTCCAAGTCTGCCAAGTGAATCAGAACTTGTTCTCCTATACATACCATAAACCTTATATCCTTTTTTCAAAAGTAATTCTGCAAGATAGCTACCATCTTGTCCAGTAATTCCTGTTATTAGTGCTGTTTTCTTTTTAGTCATTTTTCATTTTCTCCCCTTAAATTTAATTTTATTCAGTTCTTTTTGTAAATTTAATTTTTTCATTTTTGTAACGATTTTATCTACAACATCATTAAGAGACCTCAAGTTATAATCTACTCTTAAATTTTGTAAGTATTTCCAATTTGAATCTGATAATTGTATTGTTTTCATTTTATTATAATATTATGGGGTTATAACTTTATAAATGTTTTGTTTATCTCCTGCATTAGTTTTTGAGTGAAATATTTTAAAGTTAAGTATTCATAGTCTCTTTCTTTGAACTTAATATTTTTGTTTAGCAATTTTCTTAACTCTTCTCCATTTTCATAAACATAATAATTATCTTTTAGTAATTCTTTTAGCCAAAGTTGATAATTTATAAAAATTGGCTTTTTCAATAATAATGCTTCAAAACAAGTCGTCGTTCCACTCAAATCTGATGCATTTAATTTTACAATATCAATATTCAAAATTATGGCTTTTGCCCCTGCCAAAATTTTTAAATATTCTTTGTAAGGCATAAATGGATTTCCATCCAAAATTTTTAAAGGGGAATATTTCATCTCATTTTTTATAAATTCAAAATTTCTGCCTTTATCCATGCCAGCGCTAACAAAATATTCATTAATTAATTTTTGTTTTTTTATTAATTCATCATCAACACCAAGAGAAATAACTATTGCATTTTTTACCCCCAATTTGTTTAATTTTGGCAATTGAATTTCTGACAAACAAATAATTTTGCTACATAAACTATAACACAACCAATAATAAAATCTCAATAACCTATTTTTAAAGCCTTTTCACTTTTATCAAAATTATGTTCAGAATTCATATTTATTAAAACTACTTTCAAACCTAATAATTTTGCAAGAATTACATATTTTGTTCTGTTTGTAACAATTATAGATTTTCTTTCTAATTTTAAAATATTTTTAAATGTATAATCTAATATTTTTGCTTTGCCTTCTTTTTCTAAACTTACTCCTCCATATAACATATGCTCTGGATAGTTTCCTTTTTCTATTTCTTTTTTAAAAAATAATGCATCATCTATCATGAAATATATTTTGGTTTTCATTTTTATTTTGTGTTTTTTAAATTTTTTGAATTGTCCAAAAAATTTCTAATTTCATCCACCTTCTTAATCTATGTCTTCTCACTCATTTTTCAATTAATTTCCATCTTTTTTTCAAAGATAAATCGCTACCGGATTTTGTTGTTATCCAATCTATTGCATCTTCATCGTAAAAATTACGATGTCCGAAATTTTGATAAGCTGTTTTATCTGACCAATGTGGAACTTTAATATGAAGCATTCCGCTAATTTTTAATATTCTATAAGCTTCATCTAAAAAATCTAATGGTTCTTTTAAATGTTCTAATACATGGAAAATGTAAATTTTATCAACGGAGTTATTTTCAAAGGGGTAAGGAAAACTATCTAAATCATGTTTTACATCTGGATTTCCAAATTTATCCACACTGATAAAACCTTCTCTTTTGATAGTGCCTCCTCCAAAATCTAATTTAATTAATTTTTTCATTTTGTTTTGCCTCCTTTCAATTGCATTTGTTTTTTCTTAAATAATATCAAACATATTAACAAAATAATTTTACTTAATATTGTAGCAATACCAGCACCAATAATTGCCATTATTTGTGAATAATTTAATAACCAAGTTATTAAAAAATAATTAAGAAAAATATCTAATATTGTTGTTGTGATTAATAAAATTGTAATTAATTTTGGTCTACCAATAACATAAAAATAATCCATGTAAAGTGCTGTTATTGGTGTTATGAATATTAAACAACTTAAAATTCTGAGAATCATTATAGAAGAAAGATAATTATTACCGAAAATTATTTTTATTATTAAAGGAGCAAAAATAAAAACACCTATAAAAAATAAAAAAGAAAAAAACATTATTATTTTTAATGATTTTCCAAATCCTTCATTTAATCTCTTGCCTTTTAACTTATTAAAAATTGGGAATAAAACAAAAGAAAATGGTATTAAAGGATATATCGCTCCTATTATACTAAAAGCCGCCTGATAAAAACCAATAAAATTTGCTTCAACAAAATGACCAAGCATAAAAATATCAATATAACCCAAAAATACTCCAGAGAGAATTGATGCCATAATAAATATAAAAAATCTTTTAGAATATTTTTCTTCTTCTTTTGTTAAATTTACTTTTTTATTTTTTAAAAAATTCGCTTCTTTTTTCATAATAAAAAACAAAATTATAGAAATAAAAAAATATATCATTGTTAATCCAGTTATTATAGAAAAAAGTATTTTTTCATTTGAAAAATTATGTTTTATAACATAAATTATTAAAAATGGAATTAAAATTATTCTTAATATTTGAAAAATAGATTCTTTCCACAATGAAGGTTTAAATTTATTAATTGATTGTAATGCAGTTTCAAATAAACCAATAAACCCAGTTATAATTATATAAAAAGAACCAGCTAATAAAGCTAAATAAATTGGCTTATTATAATAATTTGTTGCTAAATATTTTGCCAAAACAATTAACATGAATGATGCTAAAAATAATAAAAAAACTTTAATCTTTGCAAAATATAAAAAATATGTTTTAGCTTTCCCCCTTTTTTTATTTGTAATTGCATTTGAAACAAATTTTATAATACACTTAGATGTTCCTAATTCAGAAATTGTTGCAAATAAAATAATTGTTGCCAAAGTTAAACTATATAATCCAAACAACTCTGGCATTAATAATCTTGCAATAATAATTGTAAAAATTAAAGAACCAATTTTACCAATAAAATTTGAAGAAAAGAAATAAGAACTATTTTTAATTGCCAAACCAGAATTTCCTGAAAAATCTCTTTTTTTTATTTTTTGAAACATTTCTCTAAACATTTTTCTTTTTACTCCATATCAAAAAAGAAACAACAAAAATCTTAATATATAAAAATGGTAAAGTAACAAATGAATTTAGTAAACTTTTATTTCTTTGAATTAATCTTCCATATGTAAACATTAAAGTGATAAAAAATAAGATTAAAAATATATATGTATTTAATATAAATAAAAATGGAAAAAGTAAAAATAGTGATTTTTTAAGCCAATTTACTTTTAGGGGGGTTCTCTTTTCTGCTTTCATTTTATTAATTCCTTTTGCAATCCATTTACATTGTCTAATAAATTCTGAAAATGTAGATGGAAGTTCAAAATATTGATATGCATCTTTAATATATTTACATTTAAAATTATTTTTGTAAAATCTTTCTGTAAAATCTTTATCTTCAAAATAAAAAATATTTTCATCATAACCATTTATAGCATCATAAGCTTTTTTAGTTATAGTAAAAAACATTGGAGCATTACTATCATTTTTATTGTAAATTTCTTTTTTTAAAACAATTGGAACAACTAATCCAGATAATGCATAATTAACTAATGTATTTTTAGTTGGAAAACAATCTACTACAAATGCATCTGCATCATTTCTCTTTTCATATATTTTTTGCAAAAAATTATTTGTAATAACGCAATCCGCATCTAAAAAAATAAGAATTTTTCCTTTGGCAATTTCTGCACCTCTATTTCTTGCATATGCCGCAGAATGTCCTTCATTTCTATTTAAAATTTTAGTGTTATTATCATTTTGTGCAAAATTTTCAACCAATTCTTTTGTTCTATCTGTCGACCCATCATTAGATATAATTATTTCAAAATCTTGGAATGTTTGATTAAGAATACTCTGAAGACATCTTTCAATAACATCTTCTTCATTTCTTGCTGGAATTATTATTGAAAAAATTGGTTTTGTCTGCATTATTTCAATACCTCCAATTTAAATAAAATTTGATGTGGAGCAAAATGATAAGCAAAAAATTGTTCAAATATTGCTGGGTGTTTATTTGCAAAAAAACTTATTCCTAATAATCTATACAATCTACTAAATAAAAATTTTCTTTTAATTATTTTAAATCTTGCAATACCATATTCATAAGAAGCATTTGTATAAAATTCTTTTTTAGATAATGTTTCTGGACAAACAAAATTAAGACTTCTATATGCGAAGGGGTGTTTGTGAGTTAAATCTTCCCAAGCGCCACAATGAGCATAATGAGGAACTTTTATTAATATAATGGCTCCACTTTTACATACTCTCCACATTTCATTAATTAATTTAATTTGTTTTGTTATATGTTCAAGAACATTATCAATTAAAATATAATCTATCTCGTTATCTTTAAATGGAAGAGATTTTTCTAAATCAACTATCATATCTGGATTTACTTCTTTATGCAAATCACAATTAATAAATTCTTCTTTCTTATCCCAACCACAGCCTAAATTTAATTTTTTTTGTTTTGTCATTTTATTTTATTTTTAGTGCGCAACATTTTCTGCACATTTCATTTGCACCATATTTTTTAAATTGCATTCTTTTTTTTAAATAAACTTCGGAATTTAAAATTTCCAATGGTGTGTTATTTAATAAATTATAATTTCCAAGAAATTTTGTAAATCCGCATGTATTAAAAGTTCCATCAGGAAAAACCATACCATTATATCCTTTAAATAAACTGCAGGTATAATTTTTTAAGCTTGTCTCTTTGTTCAGAACTTCTGGATTTAATAATTGAAGAGAAAACCCTATTTTTATATTATGTTTTTTTGCAATCTCTTTCATATTTTTAACTTTAGTTGGAATTTGTTTAAACTCCTTTTCCGTTAATTCACCATTTGGATTTTTTAATGAACTCAAATATATTTCTGCATTTATTTTTTTTTCAATTTGGCTTTTCAAATCTTCATCAATACTATTTTCTATTAAACAAGTAATGTGAGTAATATTTAATTTACAAACTGAATCTATTATATATTCCAATTTATCAAAATTTGTTTTTTGAACAACGCATGCAACATCAACCCTAATTTTATCTTTTAACAAAATTTTAATATTTTTTGTTGTATTCTGATACGCCAAAGGATTTCTTCTAATATTATTATGTATTTCTTCATCGCCATCTAATGAAGTTGTAACCATTTCAAGACCCTTTAAATATTTAAAATTTTCTATGCCTGGTACATAAAAAAGATTTGAAGAAATATCATATTTAAATTTCATTCTTTCCATTTCAATAATAAAATCCCACATTCTTGGATGTACAAATATTTCGCCACCAACAAGAGAAATCTTTTTTACTTTAGCTTTTTTTAATTGTTTCAAAATTATTCTAAAATCTTCAAAAGACATTTCTTTTTTATTTTTTACTTGTTTTTGATGACACATGATACAATTTAAATTACATTTTAAAATAGGCACTATAGCAATTTCATCCACATGTTTTATTTTTATTTCGTCAGCTAATTTTAGGTGGATTTTTTTATTAACTTTTCTTTTTATTTCACTAATTGTTCTTCCCTTTATTTTTATTTTCATTTTATTTTCATTTTCATTTTTTTTTCCATATTTTTTTTATCTTTTTGAGAATAACTTGTTCCTTTTGGAAGCTGGCATTCAGGACAAATTTTTCCTCTGTTTGCAGATGATAAAAAAGTATTACCGCATCTTGTACAAACCCTTTTTTTAAATTTCAATTTTTTCCAATGACATTTTCTTCCTTCCATTTTATTATTTTTCTTTTTGTAAAATTTTTTTTAAATTATTAAAAACTTCTTCTACTGAAATATCATTTATATTATCTTTTTTTAAAAAAATGCCTTTGTTTTTTGGCGTCCCCCATATTTTTTCATTTGTTTGACCAAACAAAGATATAATTGGAGTAGATGTAATTTCTGCTAAATGCACTGGACCACTATCACAACCTATAATCAAATCGCATTTATCTATAAAAAGAATTAATTGAGGTATTGTAAGTTTGCCGGCTAAATTTATGATGTTACTTTTGCCTTTTTTAATTTCTTCCAATATTTTTTCTTGTATTTTTGCCCCCACTAAAAATATATTATATTCTTTTTTTTCACTCTTAATTTGATTTGCAAGAATTTTCCATTTTTCTATTTGCCAATTTTTTTCTTCTAAAGGTGTAATCGGATGAAAAATAATTTTTTTACCTTTAATATTTTCTAATATTTTATCAACCGTTTTTTTATCTTCATAAGAATAATTTAAATCTACGTTTTTTTCCAAAATATTAATATCATGATTACTCAATAAATGTTTCATTCTTTTTCTATCATCCAAATTATCACCTTTAAATTCTGTTCCGGATATTTTTTCTCCTGCTTTTATTAACTTCAAAAATATTTTGTTAAATTTTCTGTCTGAAAAACTTATTAACAAATCATAGTTATTTTTATTTAATTTTTTAGTAAAATTTAAAATTTTCTTTCTTTCTTTTGAAAAAATAACTTTAAAAATATCACCATAACTAATATTTCTTTTTATTAGGGGGTTATCAAAAATTATTACATTATCAATATATGGAGTTGATTCTGCAAAATCTTTATTCCAAGAACCAACAACAATGTCAATTATAGCATCAGGATATTTTTCTCTAATTGCTCTTAATAAAGGAAGACTTAAACTATAATCTCCAATATGTTCTGTTCTTAATATTATTATTTTTTTTATTTCTCTTTTCATTTTAGTAGTGATAGTATGTTGGGGTGTTATTTAATTCTATTTCATCTATTAATTCTTGGAATTTTAATTTGAATTCTTTTAGTTGTTTTTTTTCATTAAAATTTGAAGATATTTTTCTAAACTCATTAGATAATTTTTCTTTTTCATTTTTTGTCATATTTATATAATCTTCAACTTTTTTAATGATTTCATCTTCATCTAATTCTGTTATAAAATTCTTTTTTATCATACTAACAATTTCTTTTGTACCCGTATCTTTAGAAACTAATACAGGTATTCCAGCATTCATTGCTTCTAATGTTGAAACAGGAAAAGTATCTCCTCTTCCTAAATGTATCATTAAAGATGAATTTTTAAGATAGGGCATTATATCATGTTGTATTCCTGTAAAATATATATTCTTATATTTCCATTCTTTTTTAATATCCCATTGGCCTAAAATATATAATTTTAATTCTGGATATTTTATTAATAATTTTTTAAAAATACATATTAATAAATCCAATCCTTTATAATTAAAATCTGGGCCATTACCCACAAATATTATATTTTTACTT
>Ga0307928_10004046_pt1 | contig 11169 bp, 11 predicted proteins | sample AceLakmetagen232_FD_201815 | JGI IMG/M metagenome (GOLD analysis project Ga0307928, IMG submission 201815) | Saline water microbial communities from Ace Lake, Antarctica - #232 | ecosystem: Environmental > Aquatic > Non-marine Saline and Alkaline > Saline | place: Antarctica: Ace Lake...
TTGTATATCATGGTAAATTCCCAGCTATTCAGGGAGGAAATTGGGAACCATATAATGATGATAATGATGGATTCTCAACTACATTCACATGGATGGGAGATTATGCTGATCCGGGATGCGAAGGTGCAATAGAAGGTTATTTTCTTGGAGCTACAGGAGATGATACAACTAGTGGGAGAAATGGTACATATATTTGGGGGTATGGCCTGGATGCAAGTGATACACTCCGATTGGATGTAACAGATAGCACATGGATTAATTTTACTTGTATTGTTATTATGAGTGATGTTGATACAGAGAATGGGGAATTGCAATGGTATTACAATGGCCAAATAGTTAGTAAAAGAACTAATATCTGCACCCGTGGATCTAGTAACATATATCCTGATCAATTTGGGATCTCTTGGTTTTATGGAGGAACTGATCCAATATTTGCAGCTAATAATAATGAGTGGCTATTACTTGATGATTTTTGTTTTTGTTGTCCTAATTCAACTAACGGTATAGGGGTGGTTAGTGATCCACCATCGGGACATAAATTAAAGTATATATATAATTGGGATATAATAAATGGCAGACGATGGGATTATAATGAATAATAATTGATAATTGATATGAAACACATTTGGATGATCGATTCTGGTCACGGAGGAGTAATTGAAGGTCTTTATCAGACATCTCCTTATAAGATGTTTCAACATTCACCTGAAGAAATATTCTATGAAGGTGTTTTTAATAGAATGATTAAAGATCAACTATTAAGAAAATGTTGGGATCAGGGTATCCATGTGATTGATGTATGCCCCACAGAACTCGATCTGCCCCTTCCTGTCCGTGTTGATATGGTGAATGATATCTATAAGCATTACAGGAATGCTGTCCTTATATCGCTTCATTCCAATGCTGGTGGAGGGACCGGCTTTGAAGTATGGACTTCTGTTGGAGAAACCATGTCAGATAAATATGCAGAGATTCTTGGTCATGAGATCATGGCAAGTTTTGATATGCCATTTAGAAAAGATACAGTCACCGGAAAGATTGATAAGGAGGCACACTTTTATATTTTAAAAGAAACTAATTGCCCAGCAGTACTTCCGGAATGTTTATTCTTTGACAATTATAATGACTATAGAAAGCTTATACGTAAAGACTTTCAGCTTCGATATGTGAATACACTTGTGGATTTCATGATAAAGTCGGAACTTGCACTTTAATATTATGTTTAACTAAATAGATCTATTATGAAGAAGAATTGGAAAACAACAATCGGAGGAGTATTTGCAGCACTCTTTGTCGTTATTGGAATTTTCGTCCCTGATGTTGATCCCGAAACGCAGATTGCAGCTAATCTTGCCATTGGGCAAATCTTAACAGGTGTTGGTGCATTGATCGCACTTATTACCGGATGGTTTGCTAAAGATCCAGTATAATCTGATGAGCCCTTCGGGGCTCTTCTTTTAAATTTTGAAACCATGGATAATGAAATAGCAGGTTCGTTTTTAAATGATATGCCTTTTAAGGAATTCCTTGTTCTTTATATATGGGCTTTTCTTGGAATGATAATTACTTTTCTTCTCGGGGTAAAGAAATCTATCCGTAATAATAAAAGTACTTCAGATTCTTTTGAGTGGCAATATTTCTGGAAAGGTGTTAGACGAACTTTAGCCACATTGATCCTTATGGCTGTATTGATTATATTTTGGGATAAGGTATCTTCATTTCTCTTTACAGATCCTATTGAACTTACCGGGTGGTCAGCTTTCATTATTATAGGAGCAGGATCAGATAAGATCACTGATGAACTATTTGGTAATGGACAGGAAGCCGGAAAGTATATTGTAAAGAAACTTAAAAATAACGAATGAAATCTTGTGTTTATATATTGTTCATCGCATTAATAGCATCTAGCTGTGTTACGCAGAAGAGATGTATGGTCAAATTCCCACCGGATACAACAACTCATGTTGAACAAGTCCGAGATACGGTTTATGAACCTATATTTTTTGATCTTCATGTTCCAGGAGATACTTCTTTTGTTGAGGCAGCATGGAGTGATGATGCTATTTGGGGATCCAAACCTACCACTGAATTAGTAGATGCCCCTATTTCATATACCATGGAGCCGATTCTGGCCGAAGTACCCTTGGCCTATAGCAAGGCATGGATAGAAGGTAATATGCTTAAAATGCTCCTTATTCAAAAGGATAGTGTATTCCAATTAAAATTAGATAGCGCAAAGCAAATCATACGAGATTCAATAACTGTTAATCAAATGCAGATTATTAGTGTTGAAGTTGTGCCTAAGTGGGCTACTACATATAGATCATTGTTCTGGTTCGAGTTTGCTTTAATTATAATTATTCTAGCACTATTATTCTTATTCTTAAAAATGAAATGATTATGAAAACTTATACAAAGAGAATCATGGTAAAACGGTTTAAAATGAAAAATTTAATCTTAGTTTCATTATTACTGATCGGCACTGTTTTAAATGCTCAGGAAATTAATTTACGAAATGAGGCAACAATAGGCAATTCCGAGACTGACACCCTGGATCTGACTGAAACGGTTGTAAAGGTTTCCGGTGATTTATTAGTTGGCGGGCAAACGTTGACCACGAATCATTCCTGTGCGCTGGTTTATGTATCCACCCCTGGGATAATGACTATTAATACAGGAGCGACATATGAGAAACTGGATGAAGGTGCCATAGCCTATACAGCGGGACATCTACATAATTTCACCCATGATGACGGGAAGTTAACATATACCGGTGCTGCTACATTGCATTTTACAATTGTAGTGAGCATAACGGTTGAGAGTGGGGAATCTGCCCAAGTGGTACAGTTTCGATTAGCAAAGGGTGGTACTCCGATAGCCGGCACGAATATGTCACGTACATTTCGCGCTACATCAACTGATAGTGCTATCCCGTTGAACTGGTTGACTGAACTGGCGACGAATGAGTACATAGAGGTATACGGCACCTCTGACACGAATGCTGACAATTTTACTATTGTCAATCTTACATTAACAGTAGGAACACATTAATTGAAATAACAAATCATAAATAGAAGATAGAATGACACACCAGGATGCTGTAAACGAACTCAGGTTGGTCATACGCCAACAGAATCTATATGATGATGATCAGTTAGATGATAGGCTATTGAAAGACTGGGTTAATAATCAGAGGGCCCTATGGCTTCGCAATGAGATGAATAAGCAACGTAATGTTGACGAGCAAGTTATTCAGACATTGGGTTGTGAACCATTGGAGGTTGCTGATCGCACATCCTGCCCATCATATCTTACCGGCTACCATGTATTACAGACCAGTCAAGACATGCCCAAAACAATCGAGCTTAATAATGGGGATGGTATTATTGAGGTCGCACCGGTAGACAAACTTTCATATCCATTTTCTTATATTCCCCTTCCACGATTCCGGTTTTCAGGCAATGGTCGGTTCAATGAGAACATAATCTTTGCTGCCAGATACGAACAGCGTATTCTCGTTATGAGTAAAGGAGATCAGAGTTTTGCCAGATATCTGAGATACCTTCGTATCCGTGGAGTCTTTGAAGATCCGGAAGCAGTAGCTTCACACACTCATGAAGATGGATCTGCCTGTTATACAGACGAAAATGAATATCCAATGAACCGTTGGATGTGGAACTATGTAAGAGAAGAAATACTCAAAGTTAATTTCAAAGAATTGATTACTGCTCCCACTGATAAAGTTAATGATGCGTCAGAAAACTTAAAAGTGGATACAAATGGAAGTAGTTGAAAAGGTAGGTATACCTGAAATATACAAGTTTTATAAAGAAACGTTGATTTATAAAGGGAAGAGGTATCGAAGTAAAATAATGATCTTTAAGGATCAACACCGATTCATTATCGATCAACGAAAGTTCTCTAACATATTGAAAGATTTTAATCTGGAACTTGCTCGTTTATTGGTCGAGGAGAATCTTGAGTTCCTTATGCCGGCTAATCTCGGAAGGGTGCGGTTACGTAAATACAAAAGGCATATCCGGCTTAATGAAGACGGGACCGTGGATCTGAGAAATCAGGTTGTTGATTGGAAAGCAACCAAGGATTTATGGAAGAAGGAATATCCTGGCCTCAATTCAATAGAACTTAAGAAGATCAAGGGTAAGCCTCTTGTTTTTCATTTGAATGAGCATTCAGAGAATTATGTTGTCCGTCTGTTCTGGAATAAGAAGAACTGTGCTATCATTAACCGGCAGGTTTATTCTCTTATACTGACAAGGACAAACAAAAGAAGGATTGCAGCATTGATTAAACACGATCCTAATACAAACTATTATGAATGAAGTAGCTAAATCAATAGATATGGATAATGAAAAAGAATTCTCAGTAAGCAAAAAAATTGATGGTGTTGAGAAGACTGTCTGCGGTGAGAAAGTTGAGAACGGTTGGATCATTACTATCCGTAAAGAATGGCAGGATCCACCTAAAGAGGGGAGTGATTATGGTGAATGGCATAATGAATCAAAGAAGTTCATTACCGTTGAGAACCCTCTTGATAAACTCAAAGGAGAACAGAAAAATGAAATGCAGGATGCTGAGACTCTTTTAGGGAGTATTCTTGGCCAGGGTGTATTGATGGTTTAAAACTACTGCTATGGATTATGTATCGCTTGAACCGATAATCGAGGATGTGTATATGAATGAAGGCTATGCCCATGAGCTTGATTGGGGTGATTGTATTTCATGGGCCGGTAAGGCTTTAGCTCTTATGGGTGCTCCAGCTGTATATATTGAAAAGGTTACTGGTAATAATCTCCTTACTCCAAATATTACCGTAGCTGATTATCGTGGTAAAACACCGGTAGACTTTGTAAGTGTTATTCCCGGGGGGGTGAGAGACTTTGATAGTAAGACTGTTTACGATGAAGCTACCGATGCGTTTTTTATAGCTCCCAACACAACAGGAGAGAGTCCAAGTAATAAGGCAGGTAGAGATGTATACCAGCTTAAGGATGGGTATATCTATCTTGAAGAGGAGACAGCTACCATTGAACTTGCATACAAAGCTTTTAAGATTGATGATCGTGGCTTTCCAATGGTTCCGGATAACGAAAGGGTCAAGGAATGTGTTCGGTCATTCATAACATTCAGAACAGACCATCGGTTATGGAGGCTGAATAAGCTTGATAAGGCAACATATGAGGAGAGTAAGCAAGAAAAGGACTGGTACATGGGTTCGGCACAGAACGCCCTGAGAATCCTTTCTCCTGAACGCAGGGAGGTATGGACCCGCCACTGGACAAGATTGTTGCCTGTACTTACTTCGCACGACTATTCTTATGCTTATCTTGGAAATCGTGAAGATCTTAACCTGGGGAGTGAATCAACTCATTGATTATGCCATCACAAAGAAATACATATCGGAAACTTGACAGGGATACTTCAAAGAATAAAGTTGATAAGGAGTCTTTCTATGATTGTAGGAACTTCAGAATCATGGGAGATGATCCTACAGAAAGTGGAGCTCAGGTAAATGTACTTGGTAATGAATTAATATACTCGGCTCTTCCCGGGTATTCAAGAGATACGATTATTGGAAGCAAGCAAATAAGAGATAGGGTTATCCTTTTCTCAACAAATAATACAACAGCCGCCGGAACACCTGGAGATGGAAGGATCTGGACAATTAACTTTAAAGCAGCAAGTCCAACACCAGTATTGATCTATAATGGCTTATTGAATTTCTCTACTGAATATCCAATTGACTTTATCATTACACGATATGAGGACGAAGATGTTCAAAAGGTTTACTGGGCTGATGGGTACAACTACCTACGCTATTGTAACATCTCTGATTCAGATCTTCTTACCCAGGATCCAGATGACTTTAATATTGTAAGTGATATCTCATTTGAAAGTGCTCAGTTTGAATGTTTAGTTACAGGCCGTATTCCCGTTGGCCGTGTTCAGTATAGTTATAGGCTTTATAAGAAGTATGGTGGACAAACAGCTTTTGTCCCACCTAGCCGGTTAATTAATCTTACAACATCAAGTGAAGGCGTTTCTAATTCTTCAGAATATAAGGGCGCTGACCGATTAGATGATAGTGGCGATGCTTTATTTTCAGGGAAAGGTGTTCAGATGAAGATCGAGAATGTGGATACCGACTATGATAAGATAGAAATTATAGCCATTCATTATTCTGATATTATTGAGGCTCCAAATATTTATGTAGTAACTACCGTACCCGTTGGTAGTACTGTTTATTTTACTGATAATGGGGTTTATGATCAGGGAACATATACCCTGGCCGAGTATACTGCATTGAGTAATCTGTTTGTGCCAAAGACCTTAGCCACAAAGAAAAACATTCTGTTCGCAGCTAATCTTCAGGAAGAAGAGTTTGATCTTATTTATGATGCAAGAGCATATAGATATAAAACAGGGCCTATTGAAGCTAAGATACTTGATGATGGAGCATATTATTTACATCGACCTGGATCAGCACCAACAGGTCATGCTGGAGCTCCAGCTATTAATGATCTTTCTGAGATGCCTGTAGATTGGAATTGTTTTAATGAGTCCAATAGTCTTACTCTTGATCCAAGCGGAAATAAATATAAGTATCAAACTAATGGATCAACTATTGGAGGTGAAGGGATAAATGTTAGTTATAAGTTTGGAGCAACAAATAAATATATTGATTCTTCATCAGACACTTCAAAGTTCTATGTTTCTCCGATAGGAAAATCAGAGTACTTCACATCTTATGCATCTCCTTATAATTCTGGATATAAAGTAGGATATCAAAGAGATGAGATTTATCGATTTGCAGTCATCCTCTTTAATGGTAAAGGACAAGCCTCTCCTGGTAAGTGGATAGGTGATATTCGTTTCCCTCACCACTATGATGATCTCCCTGCTGGAATAAAAAATAGGCATGCATACACATCATTAAGCATTACCCGGGCCCGTCAGTTGTACATAGAGTTTACTCTTAACAATATTCCGGATGAAGTAGTCGGCTGGCAGATAGTACGTGTTGAACGTAAGCAGGAAGATAGAACAATATTATTCCAAGGTAAGTTTAGTGCGCTTAGACTCATGAATAGTTCACATACAATAACAAATGGTACTGAAATCCAAGCAGGATCGTTTGTTGGACAATCTCAATACAATACAGTTGCTAATTATATATCTGAAACAGCCAAATCCCCCCAACTAGAATATATTTGGCTTAATTCCCCAGAGTTATCATACTATAAAGATTATAGTTATAGTGCTGGTGATTATATTCAGGTCATAGGATATATGAATAGTTGCGCTTATGATCGTGTGAATCTCCAGAATAGCAGAATGGATCTTTCTGGGGTAATTAGAAAAGCCGCAAACTGTGATCATATAACAACAAAATATACCGATTTTAATTCAATTGCGTATGATTCTACACGAAGAAAATATATTAGTGATGCGTGGCTTATTAAGCCAAGTGACACTCCTGATCTAGCAGTAAATCAGAACACATATGATTCTGTCCCATTTACAAATTTAGTATATGCCGCAGGAAGCGCATTTAGTACCTCGTCTGAAGCCTATGGTAATGTTGGAACAGGATTATTATTAAAATTTGATAGTGCAACAAATCTTGATTTGTCAGCGCTCCCTTTATTATCTTATCCAATATTAAACTATCGTAGAATAGCAACACAATATGGAGGTATTTCATTTGAAGCTCGAACATCAAATAAATATATACCAGCAGGAGAATATATTGTAAAAACGGAAAATGCAACGTCGATGACTGAAGATTGTTATGGAGGCGATTGTTATATTCAAAACTTCGATAATCTATTTGCATTCTTTAATCAAGCATATATTGAAGTAATTGGTCCGTTTGCGACAACAACTTTTGCTATGGTCGATTATCTACCTGTAGAAACAACTATCAATCTTGATCTGGTTCATGGTACGAAGTGGAATTCATTAGCAAAGACAGGTATTATATCTGAAGCTGGTCTTGAGAATCTATATTGCATGATTCGTGAGGTAGGAAATAAAACTTTTAATTGGGATATAGCTATAAAAAGATCAACTGCATCACTATGGGAAGATGTTACACTTACATATGAACCTGGATGGGATGATTACTATGTATACAATACAGTCTATTCTAGGAATGATAATGCTAAGCCATACTTTGCTGTTGAGGAAGATTATGAAGCTATAAAGATAAATGATACAAAGGTCATCGCATCCATGGCCAAGTATGATGAAGAGGAGATAGATAGCTGGACACGGTTTGAGCTCAATGATACTATTGCTGTTGATGGTAATTATGGACCAGTGAACTATCTGGCCGTAATGAATGATACCCTGTTGTTCTTCCAGGATAATGCATTTGGTACACTTGCGGTCCTTGATCGTTCAGTTGTTCAGGATACGGCAGGGAAAAGCCTTGCACTTGGAGAGGGAGAGGTATTGCAGCGGTATGATATCATCTCTTCTGATAGAGGCTGTTCAACAAGGAAAAGCTTACTTACTACTCCATCGTTCCTTATCTGGTTTGATAGTAAGAAGTCAAGGATCTATCGGATGGCTAAAGATATAGAGAACCTTGGTGTTGTGAAGGGTGTCAATTCATACTTACAAAATATTAGTAGCACAATTGTAACCAATGATAATCCATTAAAGAGTTCGTTTGCTGGTTTAAGTATGGCTTATAACTCTAAGTTTCATGAAGTTTGGATAACTTTTAAAGAAGGATACAATAATGGTGAGACTCTGATATTTAATGAGGCTCTTGATAGCTTCACTGGGTTCATTGATAACCCGGCAGTACTGGGTTATATATCACAAGATGATCTTCTGATCAGTCATGGACTCTATGGTAATATGTATCAAGAGAATAGTGATGATGTTGATCGTTGCCTGTTCATGGGTACTTATTATCCCTCTTCAATAGAAGTTATTATCAACCCAGCAGAAACATTGACCTTTACCTTGACTGGCTTAGAGTTCACTACAGAGGTTATCAATAATGCTGAAGAGAATGTATTGGCTGAAACAATGACCTCAATGCAAGTGACCAATGACTATCAAGATACTACTGAATTTGCACTGGTCTCAGGAACTAATATCAGGAGACTACTGCGTACTTGGAGAATCAATTCCTTACGGGATTCCGCATACTCAGCAAGGTTAAGAGACACTTATGCTAAGGTTAAACTTGTACATACCAATCAGGCCGGATCAAATAGAAAGGTTATCTTACATGATCTGGTATCAATCTTTGAAATGCCAGTTGAGTCAATAGTTAATAAAAGATAAGAGTCATGAATAAGCTAAATCTTAGAAGTCGAAGAGGTAGAGTTCGTCGGAAGAAAGCATTGGGTGGTCAGTTACCAGAGATTCCGGAAGAAGCTCTAGGTCTTCCAGTCTCAGAGAATGATCTTGGATCAATGATTGTGGAGCCAGAGAAGGCAGATGCTCTTGGGAATATAGTTGGTGGAGCTAGTCAAGGATCCGCAGCAGGACCATGGGGAGCGCTTGCTGGAGCACTTAAAGGTGGTTATGATACCTTAGTAGAAAATGAAGAACTATCAAATAAAGCTAATCTATTAACCAGAGAAAAGACAGGTGCATCTTCTATTGGTAAGCCAGCCAATGCTGGATACCTTATGGCTCTGGATGGTGCTGATCTTTCAAAGAGAGTAAAAACAACCGAATATGAAGGTAATTCCCATGAGCAAGGGGGTATACCTTTGGATGGTCTGGGTGTTGAGGTTGAAGGTGGAGAGACACGGACAGGGGAAATGGTATTTACTGATAATCCGGAACTAAAAGTTGATACTCCATTGATCAAGGCTCATCCGAATGTATTTAAGAAAACAGATAAAGGAAAAACTATGGCCGATGTATCTAAGAGGATCAAGAGACCCTTTGACAAGCGTAAGTATGATGAGTGGAATGATCAGGCATCACTGGCCTCTATCCTTCCTCTTGAAGATATTCAAAGAGATATAAGTGAAACATCTAATCAAGATACTATGGGATTACTTAAAGCAGAAGACGGAATGGATATGGATGAACTGATGGGGTATGCTCCCTTGGCAACAAATCTTGTAGGGTTAGGATTATCTCTGTCCAAACCAGAGACAGTTGACTATCCATCGGTAGGCTATGATAAAGCAGATCCTACGTTAAGAAGTGCTGATCCCGGGATTCAAAGACTACGGACTATCTTTGGTAATGCTCGTAACAGGATCCGTAAGTATAATCCTTCAGGTGGCCTTGCTAGGGAGTCTGAGCTTGCTTCAAGAGAGGCTGATGCAGTTACTCAAGTGGCTGGTCAGGTGGATGAGTCTAACCAGAGAGCTTCAAACACCCTAGCCGGACTCAATGCTCAATTAAAAACTAGGGTAGATCTTACTAATGCTTCAACGGAAGCGGCAGAGAGCGATGCCAATGCAGCCAATAGGGGATCAAGACTAACTAATATAAGTGCAAACATAGCCAACCTTGGAACCATAAGTGGCCAGATGTCTAAGGATGAGAAGTTGTTATCTGAGCAGATTCGTTCAAATAAAAAGTGGGAGGATCTGTATGAGCAAAAGCAAAATGATTTATATGGAGAACCAGATTTAGCACTTGCATCATCGGTAGGAGAGATAGAGGATCCTTTAGCTCAATATGAAGATCCAAGGCTCGGATATAGAAACGGTGGCTCTCTTGCCAAGAGAATAGGATTCAGGAAATTTAAAACTTTTTAATCATGGGACAAAATAGGTTTTATACACCTGCATTACCAAAATATACGTCACAATTTGTCCAGGATCAGACTCCATGGGAAGCTTTATTTGCTTGGGAAGATCAAAAGTTAGCTCGTACTGATGCTGCCCTTGCTGGTTCAGCAAAAGCCCAGAGTCAATTCACATCTCTTCAGCCAGGATACAGAACAGGAAGTATAGCTCCAGAAGTTATAAAAGAATTTGAAGATGAATTAACAGGATGGCAGGAGAAACATAAGGGTGCGTTAGGATCTATACCTGCAATGAGTGATTTAACTAAACTACAGGGCAAGTTTCAGGCCGATAAGCGGGTTAAAATGGTTCAGCAGGACTTTGCTGCCAATGAGTATTGGGATCGTATGAGAAGCGATCCTAATTACCG
>Ga0307928_10004047_pt1 | contig 11167 bp, 22 predicted proteins | sample AceLakmetagen232_FD_201815 | JGI IMG/M metagenome (GOLD analysis project Ga0307928, IMG submission 201815) | Saline water microbial communities from Ace Lake, Antarctica - #232 | ecosystem: Environmental > Aquatic > Non-marine Saline and Alkaline > Saline | place: Antarctica: Ace Lake...
ATATCGGTTACGGCAATAGTGTTATTTTTTATAATTAGACGTTTCATATAAGAAACCAAAAGGTTTATATACTAGACTTTATATATATAATTAACAAAATGGCCGATAATAATAACAATCAAAATAATAATAAACCAGATCGATTATCTAAAGGATACTTAGAAACTAAAATAGGATCTTTGGATGTAACGATGGGCATAACTATACATGAATCTACCAGACAACAAATTCGAGAATTAAAGGCCGATTATATATTTATATATGAAACAAAATACGGAAAGTATGAACCGGATCATGGTAAAGACTAAACAAAACAAAACTCAAATGAAACAAAAGAATAACATTAAGACTACTGTAAAGAAAAAGAAACTGCATCCTATTTTTAAAGACTCTAATATTAGAACTACAAGTTATGCGGATTTAGAATGTATGAAATCTTCTATGGATTATTCTACTGAAAGAATGATGGATATAGATTTTCTACCAACTAGACTTGAAAGATCTATGATGTTTTTAATGATTGCGTTTTTAACATTTGCATTCATGCCAATATGTATTTTATATGTTTTGATTTTGGGATTTCATTTATTAATCAGAAGTTTATTTAGAATACCAGATAATGGGGGAGAATATTAAAATGAATGAACTAGAAAGCTTTTCAATCACAAGGGTGACAACTAAAAACATTATCATAGATTCTTTTCAAGGATTAAGAAATTTCTTAGGTTTAAGACTTAGAGGATATGAATCAATGATAAATAAACATACTAATGAAGTTATACATGAGGCTAATTTAAAATACGATATTAAATGGTTTAGATTGTCTGTTAATCCGTTAACAAATGGAAGTTGTATGATAACTATATATGGAGAAGGGACAAAACATGAATAAATTATTAAAAGACAAGAAAGGATATATTGGAGGAGTAAGTAGTTACGCCTTTGGTTTAGTTGGTTTAGGTATATTGGTACTTATTGTTGCTGCATTACTTCCTATTCAAAATTCTGATATATCTCCGGGAGATATGATTACGTCATTAAATACTGCACAAAATGATACTCTTGCTATTTTAACAGTATCGGATAATAATCCTATGATAATAAATCTAGTATATAGTCTTATGAATTTTGTACTGTATTCTTCTCTTGAAGTTGCCAAAATGTCAATAAATTATGCCGTGGAAAATCCTGGATTCATAAATGCTAGAATGGTGTTATTACTAATAATAATATCTTTATCTATTCCTATAGTATATTATATTATCGTAATATTGATATTAATATTTCTTTGTATTAAAGAGATAGTACAATCTTTGGCAGATAAAAGAAAACTAAAACAATTAGAACTAACAAAACAAAATGAAAGTAAAAGAATTCAAAACAAAGCATAACGATATTTATATATATCCACTTGGGGATGTTCATATAGGAGACAAAGGTTTCACTGATGCATCTGAAGAAAAGCTTAAAGGGTATATAGATTTTATCAAGAAGACACCAAACGCATTTGCGATACTACAAGGAGATCTGTTGAATTGTGCCACAAGAATAAGTAAGAGTAGTCCATTCGAACAGAAGATGGATCTTAAGGATCAGATCGCGAAGGCAGTTGAACTACTCAAACCTATTAAGGATAAAATCCTTGGAGCTATTGATGGTAATCATGAAACAAGAATGTGTGACTTTGCCGGATACTCTCCAACCATTTCTATATGTGAAAGATTAGGAATAGATTATATGGGAGACTCTGTTGTTTATGTTGTTAGGATGGGTTGTCATTCTAAAAGAGGCGCACCTAGAACATCGTTTACTTTATATAGCCACCATACTACTGGAGGTTCTGGAAGAACTGTTGGTAGTAAGATTAACAGAGTTGGTGTGATGAGAGAGATAGTTGCTAACTGTGATATATATTGTGGTAGTCATAATCATATGCTTGGTGCAGTTCCTGCAGTAACACAAATGATAAACCCTACATCGGGGAATGTCGAAGTTGTTAGACAAATGCTTGTTGATTGTGGGGGATACCTTGAATGGGATAATACATATGCAGAACGTATGATGCTTCCTCCATTAAAGATGGGATCTCCAAGATTACATTTAATAGTTAAACGTTCTAATGATAAGGTAGGTAAAGAGGAAACACATAAGGACGTCCACGTTAGTTTATAATGGCAACAGTAAATACTCAATCGACTTTAAATTCGTTTAATAATAGATTACAAGAATTGAATAATTCTCTAGAAGTAATAAAAAAGTTTGGATTTGACGATAGTCTTCTTGAAGCATATATAGCATATAATTTAAAAGTATCTGGAAAGCAAGCAAGAGAGATAATTAATTGTATAGATGAGTTTCATCGTAAGACTGTAAATAAAATGATTGTAAAAAATTTAGAATAAAATGGAAAGTAAAGATACAAATCCAAAAGATGCTGTTGGGATTAAGAAAGTTCCGTTGTCAGTTGTTTCTGCGCCAGTCTTAATGGAGATAGGATTGGGTATGATGGAGGGGGCTAGAAAATATAGAAGACATAATTATAGAGTTGCAGGAGTAAGAGCATCGGTTTATTATGATGCAGCAATGAGACATTTGATGGCTTGGTGGGAAGGAGAAGATATAGATCCAGATTCTGGTTTAAACCACGTATCAAAAGCACTTGCTTGTTTATCTGTATTAAGAGATAGTATGATTTTAGAAAATTGGAATGATGATAGACCACCAAAACATAAAGAAGGATGGATTAATGAATATAACAATAAAGCTAAAGAGATAATTGAAAAATATCCTGATGGGTTAGAACCATATACAGAATTAAATTCTAAGGATAAAAAATGAAAGCACCTTGTAAAAAATGCGGAAAGATGTTCGAGCGGGCTACAAAGTTTTGTATGATCTGTGATGATTGCTGGACACAGTCCAGAAAAGATTCTCAGAGAAAACCGTTCCATGCTCTTAAGACATGTCCTATTTGTTGTGAACATATTCAAACTAAAGATTCTAGAATTCATATTCAAAAAAGAGATAGGAGTAGAAAATTATATGGTGAAGGAAATAGTAGTAAGTCATTGGGAATGTATCATACTTCATGTTGGGAAAAATATATATTACCAAAAATAGAAAAGCTACTTACTAAAGATAAAGTACAGTCGTGGATAAATAATTTAAAACCGTTAGAGTGCACATCTTAGTTAAAACCAAAAGGTTTATATACTAGACATATCATATATTATTGTCTGTCACGGAATAAAACCCAATCGGGTATTATTCCCACCTAAGTCTCCAGATTAAAAACCTGGAGATCTTCGTAATCAAAAAATAAAATGGAACAAAACAACAACACATTAATATTAATATTAAAAATAGTTTTTGGAATAATCGCGTTTCTTTTGGTGTTTTCACTTTCTGTTTATTTTAATAATATAGATTTTAACTATCAGTTAGATAAATGTGAAAATTTAGATACCAATACTGGAAGCTCTTATGATTTTACAAATACAATAGAAATAGACGCTAAATATAATGAGGGATGTTTTTACTTAAAGAATCATCCTATGGCAAGATTTACTGAGGTGTATGTCTATGCGATACTTGCCTCTATTTTGTCTGTTGTTTTTACGATTCTGTTTATTTCATTATTTAAAGTAATGACAGATGATCCATATAAATCTAGTAGCTATTCTTCATGGTAGCAATAGATTATAGCCAATTAACAAAAGCAATAATCGATGCAGTTCCAACTGATGTTTTCACTTGGAGTAAAACCTTATTGATTATAGTAGTGATATATTTTGGGGTCCTAGTAATAAAAAATTTAATTCAAATAGGGACTGCCTGGAAGATAAGAAAGATATCTAATAACGTTGAACAAATAAATAATAAGATTGATGGTTTAATTACTACACCGAATAATCAATCTGTTGTTACTGGAGAGGAACAACAATACGCATATACTTAAAACCAAAAGGTTTATATAGTAGTATTTACATTAAATAATATGAAAGGCAAAAAGATTTTAGGAGTAATATTACAAACGCCATTGGCTCTACTTAATATAGCAACCTTTGGGGTTGGAATTTATGCCGCTATAGGAAATGTTCCCGGATTTTATATATCTTGGGGTACACCAATTATTATTGGAAGCCTAATAGCGTCTTACATAATTGGATTATCATTAGTATCTTCTGCGAATAAACAAGACGAGCTAGCTACAGAATACGTAGAAGTTGCAGAAGAAGTTCCAGGGGAATATCCAGAACCGCAAAGCTATTAAGAGTATCTTTGTACCAAACAAAACACGATGAATAACAAATTTATTATAACAATAATATTTTCAATCCTAGCATTAACTATGTTTTCTGGAAGTGTATCTGCGGAAGTATCATCTACTGATGTTGCTAATATTATAACTTTCCTAAACGAAAGCGGCGGTATACCTTTAGCGGTTACAACTACAAACACAACTAATTGGTCGCAGCTTATATTATCTTTGGTGATTAGTTCATTCTTTTTATTATTCTTTTTCGGACAATTGCTTTCTGATAAGATAGATAATACTGCAGTTAAAATCTTTCTTAAATCTATGAAGAAAAAAACTGGAAGACCTGTAATGTTTATTAAGCATACACAAATGGGACTTTTTGGAGGATCAATGATCGATCAATCTACACTTAATAAAATATCTAGAGCCCTTAATGAATTCAAAGGAAAGGACTTTGATCTAATATTACATACTCCTGGAGGAGAAGTATTTAGTGCGTTATTCATCAGTAGATTATTTAAAAACTATCCAGGAAAAATAAGAACCCTTGTTCCTAGTTACGCTATGAGCGGAGGAACCTTACTAGCATTGTCTACAGATGAAATATATATGTCACAGTCTGCATGTCTTGGCCCTGTCGATCCTCAGCTTGGAACATTATTCAAATCTGGATCTGCAAAGTCTTGGGATCATATAGTTAAGTTTAAAGGTAAGAAGGCTGACGACTCAAGTATAAGTATGGCCCTTACTGGAAACCAATATACTAAATCTATTAGAGATCATTTAACTGAGACAATAGATTTCGGAATACCTATGAAGACAAAAAAGGAAATAGCTAATTATTTAACGTGTGGAAACATAGAACATGCATATCCACTAACTCAAGATAGATTAATAAAATTAGGATTGCCCGTTAAGATCATGAAGAACCATAAGCTAATAGATAAGATGATCAAGATAATTGAAAAGACTGCAGGTGAAGGAGTCACCTACGTTAAGTAAGTAGGCAATGGGATCATTTCATCAATTACTTGTGCAATATATACCAGCATTGAATAACTCTATATTTAATATACCAAACGTAGACCCGTTAGTGGCCGATACAATAAATAAGACCATAAGTAATATTAATCCAGAATATCTTACAAGTACTGTTGTTAATGTTCACCCTATAGTAAGTGTATTATTATTTTTATTAGTTGTATTAATTTTGGGTGAAGTATTATTTCTTAGAGATATAAAGAAAAATAAAATAGAATATCAATTAAAAGATGATATAGATACCGAGATTAAAAACCGAAAGATTAAAGCTTTTTTCCTTTCTTTTGTAAGTACATTGGTATTACCATATTTTTTATTTTTTTTATTATTGATTTGTGTTATATTCGCACTTATGATATATTGTGTTGTATTTAATATTATTGCTGTGATAGTTCAAGTATTAGAAGTTATTGTATTATTGGGAATTGGATATTTTGTATTAAAATATTTATTTAAGATAGTATATTATCTTAATAAAAAAATTGCTAAGGATATAATTCAAATAGAAACTAAAGAAGAATCTGATAAGAGACAAGAAAAGTTTAAGATTAAGGATGGATCAGAAGTTAAACTTAAATCGGATTTGATAAAAGGAAAATATTATGGAGAAAAAGAGTTCACTGGACATAAGGCAAAGAATCTAGGAAAAATTTTAATAGTTCGTCATCATAGAAATTCTCATGATGATCAAATGAGATGTAATGATAAAAAGACAGGAGAAAGATGTGTTGGAATTTATACAGATGAGATGCTTGAAGTAATAAAACCAAAGGTGAAAAGATAATGGATTTAGGAAAAGCTATTCTGTTTGGTATACTTTTTACAGTAATTGGATTTGGTATATCTTTTTTAATTTTACATATAGGAACTTCTTTGGTCTTGGACCAGAGCGGAGTTGAGTTTATAAAATCAGTAAACGTAGGAAGAGTTGCCGCATATGGATATTATCATAGTGTCGATCCAACTTCATTTGTTACTAAGTTATTATCAGACAAAGGATATTCTTCTATTGTCGCTATCATAATAATTATAGTATTATTATCTAATATCTTTCGACAATTAAATAAAAAAGAAGGAGGATCATAATAATGCCAAAAATATTAAAAGCCGAAATTGCAAGGCCAATAGCAGAAGATGTATTATCTCAGCTAAGGGCAGGGCATCCGGAGTTTAATGATGCACAGATTAGGGCAGTGTTAAATACTGCAGCTAGTTTAACTGCGCCGTTTGTTAAGAAGGCTATTCCAATACAGGAAGCACCAGTAGTTGAAGAGCAACCAACTGAAGCTGTAGCAGCACCAGTAGTTGAAGAGCAACCAACTGAAGCTGTAGCAGCACCAGTAGTTGAAGAGCAACCAACTGAAGCATCGTTTACTCAATAAGATTATTATTTATTTTATTTCATTTTTTTAAGAAACCAAAAGGTTTAAATACTAGTGTTTCGTTATTTTTTTAAGAATAACTACTAGGTAGTAACAACACACACAATGCCAAACAAAGAATGCGAAGAATGCGGAACCGAAGATGCAGTATTTAAATGTGTATCTTGCGGAGAATATTTATGCGAAGATTGCATAAATGATAACCATTTATGTTTTATTGATGAGGTCGATAAAATTAAAGATAGATTATTTACAAAAATAGAACTGCTGGAGGATTTAGATGAGTAATAATGGAAGTCGAACTAACTAAAGATATACTAGACGAGATGGTCAAAGGAGAACTTGCTAGATTATTTATGATGGAGATATGTGAGTATTTTGAAAAGAACGACACACTAACAAAGGATCATTTGTTTAAGCTTGGAGCTAAAGCAAGCGAGACGTTTAAAAAAGAAAAGGAGAAACAAAAAAAGAAAAATGGCATTTAAAAAATCAACAGCATACAATACTCCTAATTTAGATGCGTCTCTTGGTTTAATATTCAGACTTAATATTCTTTGGGCCAAAGCAGATAATCATGCAGAGGCCGGAGATTATGACGGATGGAATGTACTTCTAGATAGAGTTTATTGTAATCTTCTTTATAGAGAAGAGATGGTGATAGATACTGATCCCAAAACAAAAAAAATTACAGGAGTTTCTTTATCTGATGACGATGAAAGAGTATACAGATATCTTACCACTAACATATTTAAAACTAAAGCCGCATACTATAGGGCGCCAATGAATAAGCCAAGAGAGAAGACAATTATGAAGTCCAGATGGTATAGAGCTGTAATGTTAAAAGATATATGGACTAGAAAATTTATGCAAAAATTAAAACTATACTTAAAAGAAGTGGAACAATCTCCAGGTTCAAGTTTATTCGGAGGCGGATAAAATGGTTGTTGATTATGTCAAGCAAGGAAAAAAGAATCGGGCAGCCGGAAAAAAGTTCGAAGTTGAAGTCAAAGAAGATCTTGAATCTAAAGGTTGGGTTTTATGTAGATGGTCTAATCAAGTTGAGTTTGATACTAATGGAAATGGAAAGCTGGTTGGAGCTAAACCAAAATGGAATCCATTTAAAAAATCTATAATGTATAGCGGAGTTGGGTTTCCAGATTACTTAGCGTTTAAAAAAACACTTAAGAAAACTCAGATTATTCTTGTTGAAGCTAAAAAGAATGGATATGTAGATCCAACGGAAAGATTGAAATGTGATTGGTTAGTTAAGAATAATATAGTAGATGAGGTTATGATTGCTAAGAAGGGAAAGAAGAAAATTGATTATAGAATAGTGGAAAGAAAAAAAGAAATAGATTGGGATGTAAAAATAAAATGAAGGGTAATAGAATAAAGGAAAATAAAAAAGGAGAAGACGTTTGCGTGAGATGCGAACGTGTAGTTTCATATTCTGAGAATTTTGATACGTTTTATTGCGAAGATTGTAATCTATGGCTGGAAGAAAGATGTGTAGATCCATTATGTACTGTTTGTGCAAAGAGACCAATCCGACCTATAAAAAAATCTAAGCCTAAACCAAAAAAGAAAAAGAAGGTGTCTATAGAATGGAAAATATAAAAATGACAAACAAAAAATTTGAAATAGTAAATATTAAAGGAAAAAAGTTTAGGAAAGAGAGGGGAATTGGAAATTTAGTCGGTGGGTTTGCTTCGATCTTATGCGCCTTAAGTATTGCCAGTGTTGGATTAAACATGGCAATGCAATCATTACAATCTAGGAAAAGTTTGAGTGCTCGTGAGGTCACTCGGGTTTAATATAATAGATTTCTGTTGGTTCGAACCTTGTTTAAACTTTTCCTGGATAAAAATTAAAAAACCAAAAGCTTTATAAACCTATTAATACATAAGATTAGAATGGTTAGAGGTAAATATGTTAGAGATGAAAATCATAAATATTAAATATTTGGGGGAATCATAAAATTGCAATCGTAACAGACATCCCATGGATAAATAAAACTACTGGCGAGACACATAAAGGTTTTTATATGGACAAGTGGATGGCGCAAAACCTTGAAGCGATTCCGGGACATTTAAAGAAAGGTTGGGATGTCGTGGCAATTGTCTCTGGTTCTGGATTAGTTCGTGTAGGAAAATCTACTCTTGCGATGCAGATGGCGGCCTATGTAGATTGGCTTATTGCCGGAGGGAAAATGGTTTGGGATGAAGACGGAAGAGTTAAGGGGGTTGTTTCACCAAAAAAACCATTGAGGTTTGGATTAGACAATGTTGTATTTTCTCCTGAAGATCTTATTAAAGTTACAAAAGAAAAAGGAGTTAAGACAAAATATAATATTTTTGTTTTAGATGAGGGAAGAGAAGGATTGTTAGGTGCGAGAGTTATGGAAAGCGTAAACAAAAAATTTGAGGATTATTTTCAGACTTGTGGGGTATATAATAATTTTATGATAATTGTATTACCAGATTTTTTTAAATTAGCCGAGCAGTATTGTGTAAACAGAAGTACATTTTTAATAAACACGTTCCATAAAAATTATGAGAGAGGATATTTTTCATTTTTCAACACATTACAGAAAGAAAGATTATATTTCTTTGGAAAAAAGAGATTGGGTATCAGTGCAAGATACAGTGCGTCCAGTAGAAATTTTTGGGGAAGATTTTCTAGGTGGTTACCATTTGATGAAGTAAAATATAACAATAAAAAGAAAGCAGCTATAGGAAAAGCAAAATGGACCAAGTATGATGTTGCGCAAATGAAACAGCGGGACCTTCTAAGTTATCTTGTTTATAAAAATACGGATTTTACCATACCAGAAATCTCTGAACAAATGACTGAGCTCGGTGCTCCGGAATATACTAAAGGATTAGTTGAAAGATCTTTAAGAAATGCTAAACGTCTATTGGAAAATAGAAAATATGTAGTAGATGAAGATGAAGAACCAGATCAACCGCCGGCGCAGGATGTAGCGTTCAACAATCTTGATGAAGGTGCTATAGAAAAAGTTAAAACTCCAAACATTGGAGCTGCTGGATATAATAAAGTGTATGATAACACAGATATCTCTACAGAGAAATTTACAAAGGGAGTTATTGTTCAAAATAATGAAGATGATGATGCCCCTCCAATCGAACGTTCAGAAATAGTAACAGCAGACGATCCAGATGGTGATGATGGGATAACACAGGCGAAATATAAGTTGCCTGATCGAAAAGAGCGTAGTATTTTAAAAGCACAACCAAAAAATCCAGATAAAGGATTGTTTCCTGGAGATACACCCAAAGAAGTTGTCATAATAGATAAGAAGCAAGAAGACTTTACGGATCTTGAGCAACAAGTGAAGGATATACTTGGAGAGGCTGAGAAAAATCCAATTACACGAATAAAATACAAAAAGCATAAGGATAAAGCTTCAGTTTCAGAAGAAGCAGCAGAAGAAGTCCCGGATTCGGACAAAGATTTCGCAGAAGAGTTCTTAAAACTACAAAAGTCCTAAAAATAGATTTGTAGTACCTAAATTTTACATATAAACTTAATTGTAGTGCCTAAATCACATTTATATGCCTACTACCCCTAAAAATAAGCATTTTTTTGTAGTCTACTTCTTTTTTCGCATAATACTAGACTTTTCTAATAAAAAATAAGGTTTTTTTGAAATAAGGACAGAAAAATGTGATCTATCTAATATTTTTGGTTTTACTTGCCCATAATCTCTAAATATGTGTATTTATGTACGCTTACGTACAAAAAAGGCATATATTGTCTTAAAAAACGCTTTTTTCAACAAAATGCATTCAATTCTTCTAAAAGTGACAAAATAAAACCAAAGCATATCCAGAATATCAAAATTCACCGATCAGGGACCGATCAGGGACCGATCAGGGACCAATTACGCACTGATTGGTCCAAATGGGGGGTACGTGCCCCTAAAATGGGCTTTTATGCGGCTTAATATGTTTTAGAAGACCTATATATAAGTCGTGTCAGCCCACCAAATAAAGTGCTTCTAATTTTTTAGGCCCCCTTACACGTGAAAATTGTGGATTTTTACACGTAAAATGCGGTTTTGCTATTAATATATAGCGAAAATCACTGATCCCGCACTGATCAAGGACTAATTACGCACTGATCACGGACTAATCATGGGTAAATCATTTAAGAAACGCGCAAATAACCGATGGGGGCCTATCTGCCTATCGGAAGATAGGGGATGATCGCCTGTACCGGTCCGGGATCTGGCACCTCAGAGGCACTCCTCCCAAGATCTTAATTATTTTTAATTATTCATATATTATTTTGACTGCCCAAAGGCAGTAGTATTTAATATCAAATAATAGGTAATAATTAAAGCCCTTAAAATAGGGTTTTTTATACTACTTTTAAGGCACAACAAAAACCCATATTTAGATACTACTTTAAAGATACAACAAAAACCCTTATTTTTATACTACTTTTAAGGCACAAC
>Ga0307928_10004049_pt1 | contig 11164 bp, 10 predicted proteins | sample AceLakmetagen232_FD_201815 | JGI IMG/M metagenome (GOLD analysis project Ga0307928, IMG submission 201815) | Saline water microbial communities from Ace Lake, Antarctica - #232 | ecosystem: Environmental > Aquatic > Non-marine Saline and Alkaline > Saline | place: Antarctica: Ace Lake...
CCGGTAATTATCGATACACTCGATTAACCGGCTCCATTCCTCATTCTTGAGGTACTTGATCTCCTCAAAATTTCGCCTTTGCTGTTTTTGCCCCTTTTTGACCCCCAAAATAGCCATTTTTATGGCATATTATACCATAAAGTTTCGCTTTTGTATACGAAAGGCGAAATGGGGAAAAGAAAAAGGGGCAATCCTAAAAAGAACTGCCCCTGGTCCATAAATAAAAATTATGTTAATTTATCCTGGAGTTGCCATTTCACTTAAGTTCTATACTTAGGTGAGCTCGGGTTGGCCTTCCTTTAACACAGGGGCTTCCAGCAAATACCCGAGTTCCTCCAGGAGGAATTCCAGCATGGGAATCAGAAATTAGATCCTTGCCTAATTTTGTTTTCCCCTTGTAGAAAGTAACGGTGATCACCTCTCCTCCAGCACAAGAGGAAGAGACATTTTTAATTCTTCCAACTTATTAAATTTTTCCAGAACCTTATTGACGCCGAAACCAGAATTAATCCCCAAGCCGAACCTAAACCATAACCTATATGAAGTGCTGCAAATAATACTGGAATTACAACTAAATATTTTATATTCTTTTTTCTTAAGGCAATTTTAAAGGAAAAATAAAGATTGGTCAAAGAATAGAAGCCAACGATGAGCAAAAATAACCAAAAGAAGATAGAAGAAAAAAATGATAATACTCCAGACACTATTATACTTAAAACAAATATAAAAGGAATCAAATGCCGCAAAGAAACTGGAATTATTTTGCTAAACTTAAAGGGAAGAATAACCCAGAGCCCATTTCTAAGGTTATTTTTGCAGAAGGATTTAAAGTCAGAACGGGTATAGTAATAACTTACAATATCGGGGTGTAAAAGAATTTTTCCGCCTGCTTTTTTTAATCTTAAATTAAATTCCATATCCTGAGTACTTGTGAGATTTTCATTAAAAAGCCCTATTTTATCAAAGACCTCTCTCTTATAGCAGCCACCGAATACCGTATCCACCCATTTTGGCTCTTTTGCACCTGTTCTGAAAGCAGAATTGCCCACACCAAAGGGATGGGATAAAACCATCGCGATGGCTTTACCGATAAAGGTCTCATTCCTAGGTAGGGTTACCATTATCCCGCCCACATTATCGGCATTGTATTCATTTAAATATTTTACGCATTTTGATATGTAGTCCTTTTCATAAGTAGCATGAGCATCCATTCTCATAATAATTTCACCTCTCGCATTTTTAATGCCGATATTCAGTGCACAGGGGGTAATTTTCTTTGGATTATCCAGAAGCCTGATAAATGAGTATCTCTCTGCATAATCCCTTAAAATCTCCCTTGTTTTATCCTCGCTCATCCCATCCACCACCAATACTTCAAATTTATCCCTGGGATAATCCTGGGCGATAATAGAGTCAAGACACCTGCCGATAAATTTTTCTTCATTCCGGCAGGGAATAATGATAGAAACTAAAGATAAATTATTACTTGATGAGTTTTTCATAAACCTGCAATAATTTTTTACTTTCATTTTCCCAATTATACTTTTCTAAGACCGCTTTTCTGCCATTTTCTCCCATTCTTTTAGCTTCCCCGGGATGCTCGATCAAATATTCAACTGCTTTGGCAATTTCTTTCGGATTTAAAGGATTTACGCAAATTCCACAATTATTTCCTTCAATAATTTTTTTCCAGAGAGGAAAATTAGAGGCGATAACCGGAAGCCCTGCCGCCATATATTCAAAAAGTTTCGTTGGTAAAGATTCTATATAATTTGGAATAGGATGAAGAATGGCTAAACCAATGTTTGCCCTAGAAATTAATCCAAGTGCCTCTGGATGAGGAATTTTGCCATAGAAAAAGATATTTTTGTCTAATTTATAAGATTTAAGCAAATTATCCGTTTCTATTTTTAATTTCCCTGCAACTAAGCCCACTATCTTAAGTTCTATATCTTGAAATTTTTGTCTCAAAATCTTTACTGTCTGAATCATCTCAAATATTCCCCTTTCTTCACTTATTCCACCTACATAAACTAATTTAGGAAAATTGCATTTTAATTCAATCTCATTTTTTAATAATTCCTTTAATAATAAAGGATAATTTCTTATTATACTTACGCTTTTGTAATCCTTATACATTTTCAGATAAGAATCTTCAGCTAAAATGAGCCAATCAATGTAAGGTAATGCCCTTCTTTCTTTTAATTGATAAAATTTTGAAATTGCTCCTCTTAAAATTTTAGGGATCCAATTTTTAGTCAAAATTTGGCTAGGTATATTCTCGTGAATGTCGTAAATTATTTTAGCGTTAGTTTTCTTCTTTAATTTTACTGCCTGAGATAATAATTCCGGGTCGTGGAAATGGTAAATCGCTGCCTTTTCTTTTAAAGCCAGAAAGAAAAGTTTCCTTGCTAATTTTGTCATCCTTTCGGCTCTATTTTTGGGTTCTGGTAAAGCAATAATTTTTATTCCATCAATTGTTTCGTCTTTTGTGTGCTGGGCAATTATGGTAACATCATAACCATTTTTAACTAATGTTTTTGCTTCCTTATGGAAAATCCGTACATCAAAAGGCGGATGAACAGAGGTTAAGATATAAACTTTTCTATTTTTCATCTTTTAAAATTTCTTGATAAATTCTTATAATTTTTTGAACTGCTTTCTCCCAGGTATAGTTTTCTAAAACCATTTTTTTTGCTCTCTCACCAATTTCTTCTGCTCTTTCTGGATTTGAAAATAAAAAGTCTATTGCCTCGACTAAACTATTAACATCTTCTGGTTTTACTAAAAGACCCGTTTCTTTATCTCTGATAATTCCATCGATTCCTTCTCCTTGGCAAGCAATTGTTGGTTTTGCGTGGGCCATCGCCTCTATATACACTACTCCAAATGCTTCATTCCAGCTAGGGAGAGAAAAGAGAGTACAGATTGAGATATACTCCATCACTTTTTTATGAGGAAGTTGGCCCAAAAGGTCTATTCTTTTTTCTAAATTTAAATCTTTGGTAAGTTTTTGTAAATTCTTCCTTTCCTCACCTTCACCAATGATTAGATAAAAAATATCTGGGTATTTTTCTTTTAATTTATCGATTGCTCTTAAATTTAAACTCAATCCCTTTGTCTTTAATAAATGGGATACACTTAAGATTATTTTTTTACCTTTATATCTTTTACAAAGCTCGCTTTCTCCCTCAAAAATATCATCTGCGTTTATGCCGTTTGGAATTACTCTCATTTTATCGGGATTGATTTTTAATTTTTTTTCTCCAATCTTTTTTAACTTATTGCTGACGGCAACAGTCCTGTTTGAAAAATCAATAACCTTTTTGATATTTTCCTGGCATCTTTTATTTAAAAAAATAGTGTTCTGGAAGTCCTGACCGTGAACAGTAACTATTAAAGGTTTTTTATATTCTTTAGCAATCGACATCCCACAATATCCATCAGGTAACACAACATGTGAATGAATAATATCAAAGGCAAAATCTTTGTCGATTTCAGTTACAGTTTTTTCAATCCCTTTATACATTCTCCGACCTGATGAAGCAAAAAATATATTTTTGGGAAATTCTAAATATCTCGGATAAAAAACTTCAATTCCCTCCTTAACTGCTTTTGGGGGAACTTCTGAATATTTCCTCCATTTTTTAGATAGGTATTTAATGGGAAAGGGAGTCCAGGGTATTGGGGAGATAACCTTAACCTCACAATTTTGTCTTTGTAGTTCCTTTATCTGCTGATGAACAAATATTCCGTTCACTTCGTTAAAAACAGAAGGATACATATGAGAAATAATCAGGATTTTCATACTCTTGAGATTGATTTCAATCTGAAGTAGTTTAAAAAAGCTAAAACAAAAGTGAAGAATATCCAATGATATTCAGAAGCCATTATTGAAGAGGGACTGATGCTGGCAAAGGAGAAGCCAATCAAAGCAATCAATAGTGCCTCACAAATCATCTTTTCCTGCCGATTAGTAATTTTAATTTTATGCCAGATTTTCCATAGATTATAGATTAACCCAAAGTAGAAGAAAAGGTATCCTATAAAAATAAACATTCCATAATCGGCTAATATCTCCACCCACCAATTGTGAGGATTGGTTAGTCCAAAGGTAGGATATCGGGCAAAGTGCTCAATATGATATTCAATATTGCCTGTCCCAACCCCCAAACCAAAGTGAGTAACAAAGAAGTAAAAACTATTCTTGATAAGATTGATGCGGACAATAGTGGAACCAGAGGTAAGTGCGTAAGGGGTGGTAAAACCTTTTAAAAAACCATAAGTGCGGTGAAAAATCTTTAACGGTATCTGGGGCAAAAAAATAAAAGACAGAATAATGATTAAACCAATTGAAAAACCTATTCTTATCCTCCTGCGGAGACGGAAAAGAAAGAAAAAAATAAAGAATATTTCCAGGGCAATAGCCAGGAAATTCGCCCGAGAGGATGTTTTTGCGAGAGAAAAAAAAGCAATTGCTAATAATGGTATTCCTATAATTTTATTTAACCATTTTCGTTCACCGTAGCGCATCCATGCCCAGACAAACGGCATGCTTAAACTTAAAAATGCAGCAAAATTATTTGTGTTAGCAAAAACCGAGGAGGGAAAAAATTTATAGTTTGAGCGAGTTGCACCAAAGTAATTTGAATTGGGCAGATGATTTCCGGTAAAAACCTCCCAGAGACCGATTCCCATAAGAGAAATAGTAATGATTATCCAGATAAAATAGAAGCGATTTAAATCCTTTAATTGATTAAAATAAAAAACGGCAAAGAATATTAAGGAGCATCCCATAAAAAGAAAGACAATATGTCTGATTGCATCAACTGGATAATCTGCCCAGCCGAGAGAGAGAATTGCATAGAATAACCAGATACCGAGAAACAGAAGGTAATTTTTTGCCTTAATCTGCGAGATATTCAGTTTTCCTTTAGAGAGAAGAATGCTTAAAATAAAAAAGAACCATAGAACAATGAGAAAAATCCGGAAAGGAAAGATTGAAAAAGGTCCTAGGTCATACTGCAAAAATGCACAGCCGAAAAAACCGCTGATAATCGTAAGATAGAGAAGAAATTTCTTAAAAGAGGTTTCCTTGATTACTTTATTTACCATTATCTTTTAAAAGATTGCTCACCGCAGAGATTTCGGCACCTATTCTTTCTTCCCATGTCCAAAAGTTTTTGTCAGCAAATTCTCTCGCTTTTTTACCGAATAGTTTTCTTTTCTTGTCATTTTTTAGTAAATCTATGATAACATTTGGTAACTGTTCAAGTTTATCCGACTTTAATAAAATCCCGTTTTCCCCATTATGTATAAATTTGTTTGTATCGCCAACATCCAAAGTTATGATACATTTTCCATAGCTCATTGCCTCAAGGAGAGGATTACCAACATTGGAAACATTATACATAGAGATAAAAATATTTGCTAAATTATAGTAATTTTTCAAATCTTGATGCGGTAAAGCCCCTAAAAATTTAATATAACCTTCTACCTCTAATTCTTCCGCCAAATTTTCTAATTTTTTTCTTTCCCCTCCGTCACCAATAACTAAAAGTTCTACATCAGAATATCCTTTAACTACTTCAGGCATTGCCTTTATTGTCCTATCTACCCTTTTTCCCCTTACCAATCTACTGACGGCAAGTAATATTTTTTTATTTTTGCTGATGCCCAAGTTTTCTTTAAATTTTTCCTTATTAAAATTTGGGTCAAAAAGTTTTTTATCAATGCCATTTACCCAAAATTTTACCTTGGACATATTAATATTTAATGCCTTTAATACTTTATCCCCCTCTGTACCATCATTGGTCATAATAAGCAAATTTGTTGGTATCTTCAAACCAATCATAACTTGGAAGTGTTTCCATCTCCCTAGAAAAGTGTTTATATAGAATATAAGATCCCATATTCCTTGAAACCTGGAAATAGTAGGTTTTTTAAATATTTTCCCCAGAATGTAACTAACCAGAATCCCTAGGGTTTCATACCCGTAAAAGATATCTATTTTTTCTTTTTTAGCGATTCTGAAGCCAACTAAGAAACTTTTTATCTGAAAAAATAACCACCAGATGGAATTTGCAATAAACCCGACTTTCTTTATGTTAAAAAACGTTTTTAATTCCGGAAAATCAAAGCGGATTATTTCTATATTTCTGTGAACATTATAAATAGAGTTTTTGTCTTTATTGCCAGTAATGAAAAACACTTTCCACTCATTGTCAGCATAACCTTTGAGGGTTCTCCATAATGATGGTGCTCCTTTATTTTTCCCCATTGACCAGATATCAAGAGCGGAAATTATTAAAATTTTATTCATCTATTCTTAAATAACCTCATTAAATTCCGGTAAAAGTTAAAATCGCTTCTTTTAACAAAGATTATATCATTGATACCATTGCCGGAAATTCTGCTATAGACAATTGTTATGGATACAAAGGCAAATGTATAAGAAATTGAGGTTGCCCAGGCAGCTCCGGCAATACCGTATTCAGGAATCCAGATAACATTTAAGATAATATTTAAAATAACCGAGAATAAACTGATATAGATGTTTAATTCCGGTCTTCCCCGACCATATAAATCATTGACTAAGATTCTCCATCCACTGATAGTTACTGTGCCAATCAATAGAATCTGGAAGGGAAGGACAGAGTCCAAAAATTTTTCCGAATAAAGCAAAATTATCAACCAGCGACTCAAAAAAAACAATAAAATAGAACCTAATGCAGTAATAAACAGGACATTTCTACAGACAGCGGGAGTAAATTCCTTTAATCTTTTTTTATCCGTTTCCGAAGATACCCTGGGGAAAAGCACCGTTCCTGCTGACTGGGAAACAAGCCAAATTCCTTCCGAAATCACCACCGCAACCGAGTAAAAGCCAACGGCAATAGGGTTTAGAAAAATGTTAATCAAAAACATATCTATGCGGTAATGAAAAAATTGAATGATATTGCCTAAATAAATTTTGGTTCCATAGTAAAAAGCATCCTTGAAATAGGATTTGTTAAAATGCAGGGAAGGTGAGCCGATAATTTTCCTGGCCAAGAAGAATAAAAATATTGTTCCAAAAAAACAGGATAGAATATTAGCAACAATTACTGCTTTTAGTCCTAAATTCAATCCTAAAAGAAATAAGATTATCAGAATTAAGAACATGAAATTCTGTAGAATTCTGATAAAATTGAATTCCTTTATTTTTTGTAATCCTAAGAGAATGTAATTAACAAAACTCAGAAAAAAATTGAGAGGAAGTAAAAATAATGCTAAAAGAAAATAACCTTTTGCTACATTGGGAAATAGGGAGTTGGCAAAGAAAAAAGTAATTATTAACCCTATTAAGAGGGTAAAAATGGTAAGGAGAAAAGAGAATATAATATTATTCCCGAAGATTTCCTCTACGCTGTATTTCTTTTTGCCAATATAGAAGACAGAGGCTTGGGCAATCCCAAAGTTACAGAACATTATTAGTGTTGCCGGAAGGAGAATTGCCAGGGCATAGATTCCTTTACCCTCTGGTCCCAGAACCCGGGCAATGATGACTGAGGTTCCTAAACCGAAAATAAGGGATAAAACCCGCGTAATGAAGGTAATTAAACTGTCTTTTGTAAACTTACCCATTTGATTTTTTGTATAATGCCAACAACCATCTTTCCTCTTTTTTGGTAGGCCAAACTCTTTTCCCTAATGATTTAAGTGAGGAAAATACCTTCCTTTGAAAACTATTTTGAGTAATTTCTTTTCTCTTATGAATTCTTGAGTAATCTTTTTCTTTAGACTGATATCCACACCAAGGGCAAATGGAGTATTTTGGCGGAATAGACCTTATCCATCTTGAATAGAAGGTAAATAGTAGCCAATTCCAACAGAATGTTTCATTTACTGGCCCGATCTTCTTAATTTTAACCAATTTAAAATTAGCAAAGAGGCGGTGCAAAATTCTTTCATTAAAACTTCGCTGATGAAGATTGGGATTGAACCGACAATGGCAGACAGGGCACATCACTGAGGAATATTCTGAGGCCTCCTTATTAGGAACGGTGATGATAATATATTTCTTGCTTATCCATTGAAGTTCTAAAGCACCTTTTTTGAAGTCATCAGAGGATAAATGCTCCAATACCTCTAGGCAGGTTACTAAATCAAAACTCTCCTTTTCAAAAGGTAGATTTGTTATCTCTCCCAAAATTTTATCTCTCTTTACGTATTTTAATGCCTCTTTACTAAAATCTAACCCAGTCACTTTGTATTTATGGGGAAGAGTATTGATAAAAACACCATTTCCACATCCAACATCTAAGATATTATGGACATCAGAAGGAATTATCCTTGTAATTTCCTCTATTCTTTCTCTTTCGGCAGGGTCTTCTTGAAAATCTTTTGACCAGAACTCAGATTGCTCATAATAGAGCTTCTCAAAATTATCCATTTCAGTTTTGCTTTTATTAAACAGAACTTTTGTGAGTTTTAGAAAGATATTCCTGGAAGAAAGCAAAAAAGAGGCCGAAGAAAAGACCTAAAATGACACTAATGGCAAGATTAAAGATAGGTTGGGGTTTAATTGGTTCTTCGGGAATGATTGCCGGGAAGATAACTTTTGATTTATTGAAGGAGGCAATTTTGGTTTGAATCTCATCAAAGCGAGTTTGGAGTTGAGCCAAATAAAAAAATTGGCTAAAAGATTTTTCTTTTCTGGATTGAACCAACCCAATCTGTTTTTGAATTCCTTTTATTTCATTTTTTAATGGTTCAATTTTTTCTTGGTAAAGGTTATTCTGCTTTTTAACCACAAGATTAGCTATACTATTGACTATTTTGGTCGCCTTTTCCGGAAGAGAGGACTCTAAGGAAATGATAATAGTTGAACCTTTAATTTCTGCCTTAATTTTTACTCTCTCATTTTTTGGTAAGCCAAGATTTTCTGCAATCTTATCCGAAAGATAATTACTTTTGCAGAGAGAAATTGTACTCTCTGGATTCATCAAAAGACCCGCTGGCGTTTTGCCAATTTCAAAGGCGGATTTAATCTGATAAACAGGTTTCTGCAAGAAAGTGAAAAGAGAGGAGAAAAAAACGCAGACAATCAGGGTAATAAGAATTGTCCATTTTCTCTTTCCCATTACCTTAAGATAATCCCTTAAATCCACCTCTTCCTCATCATTTAATCTTTTTTCTTCCATTTTTCCATCCTATAAATAAAAGTATATTAGGCTTACTCCGTTATGCACAGCTGTGACCTTCTTCCCTACATCCTTTCCGTATCCAGGAAACTCTCTTCCTGGTATTCCAGAAACTTCACCGCGGTCTTATGGTCCTCCAGGTCTTCCTTCCGGAGAAACCTCTTGCCACAAAACTCACATTGATACTTACTGCCTACAATGTTAGCAAGTTGGTCTTCAGATATCTCATCGATACCACTTTCTACAATTACTCCTAAATCCACAATCAAATCAGTTAGGTTGAACATTTTGGCTCCTTTTTACTTAATACCTCACCGCCATCTTCCTGGCTAAATAATTAACTATTTGCCGGACCTCCGGTACTAATGCCTGCACCTGTGGTTGCCAAGGTAACGCAGGCACAGGTGGTAAAAGTCTCTTGGCCTGGGTCTACCCAGAGTATTCTCTAAAAACTTTACCAGGGAATCGGGGCTGTTAAAAATCTCCTTCATCATCAACTTCCTCTTCTCTATCTTCTTCCCCAAAGCGATCCCGCCACATCTTCTCTTGTCTTTCTTCCTCTTTTCTCTTTGCCTCTTGGTCCGCTTTTATTGTGTTCCTGGCAAATCTTCTTCTTGTTGCTGAATCTCTTGGTAGAATTTCTCTTTCATATATTTCTTTAATAAATTTAGAGACCTTCTCTCTCCTTCGGAGTGTTAGTTGGTTTGTTCTCTCTTTTCTTTCTTCCTTTGTAATTTCCCTTTTTCTCTCCTGCCCGATGAGTTTCCCATATTTCTTTGCAGTTTCATGCTTCAGTTGATTATACTCTTGGTGATAGAGGATACCTATAGCTACCTCCTCATCGGTAAAGAAATAAGTATTTTGATATCTTCCCGGGTTTAACTCAGAAAGTTTGCTTTTTAATTTTATCATGATTTCGCTTCTCGCGCTGTAACCCACCAAATCTCCTGCTTGGTCATAAGTGAATACTTTTATCTTTCTCTCTTTAAATTTTTTATATTCTATAAGTTTATTAAAATCAGAGCGGCCTATACTTATCGGCCATTTATGTTTAGAGAATGGCGAGTGAAGATGAATCTGTATCATCCAATTCTTCAGTGTTTGAGGTTTTACCTTTAACTCCCCTGCTACATCTCGAAGTGAACGCTCTCCATAACTTCCCTTAAATTTCATTTTTGTTTATGAGCAATAGAAAGTGGTTTATAAAGATAAAATTTCTTTTCCTCTTTCTTATACTCACAGTGAAACCCTATCGCCTCGCTTGCTCTTTTCATTGCTGGGATAATTGTCCTTTCAACATAGAAGTTGAGTCTGAAATTTGGGAGTTTTTTCCATTTGCTTTCTAACCCTAATAATTTTAATATTGTATTAAGATTATGTTCAAATTCTTTTTTAGCCCCTATCCGTTTCATTAAGTATAAACATAGGAATTTAGCATAGCCTCGAAGGTGAAACACTTTTTCTAAGTCAACGCTTTTCCGGTACCCCCTCCTCAAACTTTCTACTATATCTTTACTCAATCTTATTCTATAAGTATCTTCTTTCCCTTCTCCTAAACTATCTAAAAAATGAAAATTATTCCGGATAGTTCTTTCTCCATTTATTGTATCAAACCAAAAGTTAGTGGTGATAAGATTGCTTACTAATCTTTTTAAACCATCTCTTATTCTCGCTCTTGGGCGTCCCCCCCAAGGTTTATCTCCTAATAAAGAGGCCATCCCATAATTGGAAGTTTCAAAAGTATAATCTTTTTTATCTTTTGCTATTAAAAAACATAAAAGAAGAACATCTAAATCTCCTGGTTGGATCAATCCCCTATCTTCGGGGTCTTTTGAAGTCGCTATTCTTACATACTTGCCATTTTTTAAACCAATTTTGAACCAACCTCTTTTTCTATTCTCTGGAGTAGTAGCAAATACAGAAGAAAACTCCATTATATTCTGTTCTACTGGAGCAATTTGTCTTTTCTTTTTAACTAC
>Ga0307928_10004050_pt1 | contig 11164 bp, 14 predicted proteins | sample AceLakmetagen232_FD_201815 | JGI IMG/M metagenome (GOLD analysis project Ga0307928, IMG submission 201815) | Saline water microbial communities from Ace Lake, Antarctica - #232 | ecosystem: Environmental > Aquatic > Non-marine Saline and Alkaline > Saline | place: Antarctica: Ace Lake...
ATTTGATCCGCCGTTCCGGTAAATTCTTGTATTCCTGCACTATCAGCTGTAAGAGTTGTTGTTCCGGCTGCTGTTGCTATTGTGGCAAGGTCTTTGACAACATTACTTACTCGCAAGTTACCATCACCATCTGTTTTTACTATTTTATTTGCTCCACCTGTTGTGCTTATTGTATCTAGCACAGCTTGTTGTGCTATAGATATTGGTTTATTTGCGTCACTTGTGTTATCTACATTTTCTAATCCTATATTAGTTTTAGTATGTTTATGAAGCTCCGTATTACTTCCAGAAATCAACTCTGCTGCTTCTGATGTATCCATAAAATTAGCTTCAACAACTTCAATTATCTCAGAAGAAGATGCCTCATAGATATCTTTTGAATTACTCCATCCAGAAACACCATCTTTAACCGTATATAACCTGTCTACATCTCTATTTAAACTTTCATTATGAACACTTGATTCACTTAACTTTCTTCCCATCTTATACCTCCTTTAATTATTAAATAAAATGGGGTATTTCTACCCCTAATTTATACTAATATTATAGCCCCAGTCCTTACCGTTCCATCTGTCCCATTTAACTTAAATGTCAAAGTAGTGTTATCAGTAGCCTCGATCGTCAATTCTCCGTTATTCATTGGAGTAGAAGAGGCTACTGGATTTAATAAAGTATCTTCCACAAACTCAACTGCTGTCTCGGCATCATTAACTCTTGTCTGTTTTCTTGCTTGCCCTACATAAGTATTATCAGTATCTTCTAAGCCTAAAAAAGATGTAACCCCCGTTCCACCTGCTCCACCGCCAGCTAAATTAAGCTTCAAGTCCAAAGCTGTTTGACCTGCTGTTGATACTGGTTTATTCACATCACTCGTATTGTCTACATTATCGAGTTCTATACTAGCCTTTATATCGTTTGGTGCTGAGTATCCGCTAACTCCACTCTGTGTTGTATATATTCTATCTGTAGTATTAGCCAGCGTGTTATTATGTATTGTTAATTCTGATAACTTCTTTTACATAGCTACCTCCTTTTATTATTCTAATGATAATATATCTCCATTTTCAAGTGCCAACTCTACGCCATCTTCCCATAACATATTCTCAAAGATCACAACTGACATACTTAGTAATGGAGAGTTATTCATGGCTATAATGTTTCCTATAATAATCATTGATTTACAACATCATTATATACTATAACAGATCCACTAGCCAATTTTATTTCAGTAAACACTCCGTATAGAATAAATCCAGCAGGAATTGTAGCACCTACTATGTCCCCAGTTATATTTCCATCTATAGTAGTAAATACAGTCGCTGTTAATACTTGTATAGCATATAACTCTTCATAGCTCTCTGGTATGTATGCTACTGTATCTGCTATATACTTACCACCGTTAAGCCCAGTTCCTCTTTCATATAAATCATTCATTGCTCCCATTGTAACCTCCTTATATAGCCATGTTATCTGTAATAAGCACTTCTCCATCTTCCCATAAGAACTCTTCGCTATCTTCCCATAACAAATATAAATAATCTAAAGAAACACCCTCAAATTCTTTTACATATTGAACAATTTCTTTATCACCAGTATTTTTCTTCATCAAATTAAATTTTATATTCTTAGTTGAAAACTTATCTCTTGCGAATGGAATAGAAAGTTCACCAGAAGAAACTCTATGGCAATAAATTTCTTCGTTCCCATCTACTTCACCATTAAGTTTTTTCAATATTAAAATTGAAATATCTTTTGGTTTATTTTTGTTTTTTTTATATATATTATTTACAAATCCAGAAGTTGTCATATTAGTAAACTTGTTATATGTTCCAGATATAAAATCAATAGCAGATAAGTTTAATATCATTTCACTTATTTGTACACTTAACTCTATATCATTAAAATATACTTCCTTTGGCATTATATATTGACCTTTGTAATCAACTGATGATGAAGATTGAACTAACGACACCCCTTTAAATATACCAGCAGATACTCCTAAAGATATATTTAACACATGTGTTGAATCTTTAAATATATTAATATCCGATTCTTCATCTATTTTTATTTTTGTATCATCTACTATTTTACCACTACAATACAGATTTGTATTATTAATATTTATAACAACATCTTTATTTAATTTAAAATCAGTATTTGTAATCGCATATTCTAAAGTTATAACTCTATTTTCATAATCTATATTATCTACATCATTACCAATTAATAATGATGAGGTAGATATTCTATTTCCAGTAAATTGTTCTATTTCAAAAAAGAAAACTTCTCCTGTACCAAATTCTATTTTTTTACTCATTTACATCACCTCAATAATAAGGACTGTCGATTAAGTCTGTAGGAGAAGAACTCTCGTCTTCTAATTCTGCAATTTGTAATCTTAACGCATTTATAGCTGATATTTTATCAGAAACTTTATTTTTTATTTTGACAGCACCATCAATTTCATATTCAGAAGGATCTGATAATGACTTTATTAGATTTTCTATTTGAGTTTCTATTTCTGCTACTGTCATAATCTCACCTCATTAATTTTAGTTTTCATAATTTACCTCCTTACAAAAAAATAAAGGAGGAGAAAACTCCTCCCTTATTAGGATGTAATTTATATTTTATTGATAGAACGTAGGACTAACGTAAGTCGCACTTCCAACATAAGCTAAAGCACCAGCTCCTCTTTGTTGTATTCCGTAACCAACATCAATTAACTTAAATTCAGCCTTTCTAATTGCTACATTTTTAGACATTTCACTAAATCCTGTATACAATCCTTTAAATTTAGGATCTTCGTCTTCTCTTTTCTTGAGAATTTTCTTAGTAGTATCAAGACAAGCAATATAGTCGTCAGCCATCTCTCCGTCAGTAACTATAATGTATTGATCTCCGCTTCTACCTGTAAAAAATCCATTGTCAACTTCAAACATATGTTTAGTCTCACTAGACCAATCGCTAAGTTTCTGGAAATTTCTCCAAGTTGATGCTGTTGCTAAATAAGTAACTCCGCTCTTACCATATCCTTTAGACGTAATTAATTGCTTTAAGTCAAATAATATGTTTTCTGAATATGCAGAATATCCTTTATAATGTGTTTCACTAGATGTAAAAGTTTTAAATCCATTTGGATATGGAATTATTTCTTTCCCAGAAGTCCAAGCTGATGTATCAAAATAAAATGATGAAATCTTAGGATCGTCTGTTACTGTAGGCATTACCATCAATGCTTCCATAGCCAATTTAGTCAATATCTTTTGATAAGACTCTATAACTGACTGAATCATTTTATCCATATATCCTTGTGGATTTTTTTCATACATTATCCAATCAACAGAAATCAAATAATCATAAGTATCTACTGGTATAGCGATACTTCGTTTGATTGGTTTAGAACTTTTACCTTTAGCCATGTCTGTAGATTTTGTAAATTCTCCTTCCATAAATATCTCAGAAATTATTGCTTCACTACCATTTTCAGTAATCGCATCTAAAACAGGATTAATCTTAGGAAAGTTATTTATCAAATTTATTACCACTCTAAATACTTCAAATGGTGAAAGTAATTCTATCTCTTTTCTTAATTCTTCAAATGTTTGAACACCGTCTTCACCAGTTATGCTTGTCTCGTTATCAAACAAAGGCAATAGCGTATCAACAACGTATCCGTATTGTGCCATTTATGTATACCTCCTTATTATTTATTCTTATGCTTCTGGTATTACTGCTGATGGTCTAATGTCTATCAATGCAAACTTAGAAGTTGCCCCACCAGTTTTATCAGTTACAACTACTCCTACCTCTTGAATCAAATCTAACTCTGTCGTAGCTAAATCAGATACTAATTCTCCAGCAACACCAGCAGTAGTATTAGCAAGATACAATTTAGTACCTATACTTAAAGCTGCCGATAATTTCACCTCTGCCAATCTAGTACAAGCTAATGCTTCTCCTTTGCCAGCAGTTTTACCAAAAACTCCTGCACCTATAACTAAAAATCTAGCCTCATTTGTTGAAGCAGCCTTACCAAACGCTTTATCTCCGTCAGCACCCACAAGTTCAAATGCCTTAATCTCATCTGTTGTTGATGTGAATAATTTAAACAATAGTCCATTGTCTGAATCTCCATCCATTACATCAACGTAATCCGTAATAGTTACTTTAGCCATAATACCTCCTTATTATAATAAATTAAGTTTTTTTAAACTACTTTTTAATTCAATAGCTCTATCTTCTTTCTTTTTTTTATCTCCATTAAATTCAGCTTTTTGTTGGGCTATTATTACTTTAGCCTTTTTATTAGCTTCGTCATCGACTATGCCCTTCATACCATTTTTAATTGAAGTAGCCATCTTTACAACTTTGTTTAAATCTTTTAATGTTGTAATTCCTTCTAGCATATCTTCTGTTAAAAGATTGGACTCAATATAATTGTTTTTAGTTTCGCTAAATTGATTTGCTTCAATCAATTTTAACCTTTCTTGTAATTCGTTTGAATCATCAACTATTTTATCAGATACTATTTTCTCAGGATCATTCTTCTTGTCATCAAAACTATTAATAGTATTTTCTAATACTTCAAGTCTTGTAATCATAGAACTATTATTGTCTTTTAAAATTTTGTTTTCTCCGACTAAAGTTCTGATTCTGTCACTAGCTCTACCGTTTTTGTCTTCATCATTTTCTTCAATAGGTATAGGATTACCTTCTTCATCTAATACCTTATTTCCTTCTTTGTCTAGTTGATATTTCATTTAACACCATCCTTTTACGTTTTTACGACTTTTCGATGTCGAAAGTTTTGGTAAAAACAATCCAAGCCCTCTCTACTCTTTATGTTCTTAACAAAGATGTAAATAATATTTACATCAATGTAAAAAAAACAAACTTTATAGGGGAGGAGATAAAATTTTAATTTTTAGAAGTTACACCTTCTTTGTCTTCATTATCTAAAGAATTAGTTTTTTTGTTGCCAGTTATTTCACCAGCTTTAACATTATTATCTATATTCAAATTCTCATCATTTGAATCCATTTCATTTTCTTTTCTAAATTTAATTATTCTAGCCCTGTCTCCCTCTGTTAATTCTGGATAATATTTATTCCAGACATATACATCATCTATTAATCCAAGACTTAACTCCATTGCTATATTCTTAATCAACTCTTCTTTATCTATAGATAATATATCAGAAGGAACAGCAATTTCTTCATTAGTATAAGTTTTACCATTTATTTCTAAAAATAATTTTATTACTTTCTTTAATTCTATTTTTATGTTCTCAAGTCTAGTCTTAGTTAATTCTATAAACTCCTTAGAAGCGTATTTTGCTATCTTAGACGAGCTTGAACTATACATTTGACTTCTAGTACCAATAGGAACTAAACTCGCTAATTTATACATAGCGTCAATTTTCATTCTTAAATTTTCATTTAATTCAGTCAAGTATAATTCCGATGTATGTATCTTTAATTCCTCGTCACCTCGACTATACCAAACTGCACCAGCACCTAATTCTATATTTCCGTATTTCCTCATAGCTTTTTTAACTTCAACAATAGGCATTGCATTTCTATGAATTATCATCTCTTTGTCTGTATTGTCATAATCTAATTGCAATGTTGGCTCTACTAAACTAAATGATGGTATTTTAGAATATCTATCATTATTTTTTCTATATCCTCTAAACCATAATATAGGCATTACTCCATATTCTTTAAATGGATTGTCTATTATTTTCTCATATTTCTCATTCTTAAATATCATTTTATTTGACGGAACTATAGTTTCTATTTTTATACTTTCTAAAGTATAAGTTTCTTTTATTTTTTCTGTTTGATATGAGCGATCTTCATTTTGAACAAGTATCTCATATTCATTTATAAATTTTATTGGATTTAAAGTGTAAGTGTCTAATATAACTATCATTTCTTCACTTCTAAGTAATTCAAAATCAAAATCATATAATAAATTAGGTTCTATACTTTCTTTTACTCTTACCTTCCAAAAAGCATCACCAGATAATTCTTGTTCTAAATATAATTGTGGCAACTTTGAAAAAATTAAACCTTCTTCGATAAAATGTTTTTTTAAAAAGTCCTTCTCTTTACCTGTTACAGAAAAATCAGTTGGAGTCATTTCGACACGTTCATTTATAATCTCTTTATAAGTTTGTAGTGGAAAATAATCTTGTTCTTTTAAATATTTATCAGCTTTTATTTTTTCTTCTGAAACAAATCTTTTTATATGATAGTCGTATTTTTCACCTTCGTAAAATTTCTTCGTCATCTCTATCTCTTGTTCTCTGGTGTAATTATTATAAAACACGTTCTTCACCACCTGTTATGATTTTAAATTTTACATATTCTGGATTTCTACTAACCAATAAAATGTCATCTCTTACATAATTATTTAAGATTATACAATGCTCACATTTTATAGTTTTTATTTCTTCAAATTCTTCATCATATATAATTATATTCATATTCGGAGAACCATATGACTTATACCAATCTAATACATTAACATAATATTTTTCTTTAAACATTAATTTATCATAAAAATATAACTTTAAATCGTATAATTTATTTTCTGATTGTAATATCATATAACCTCCATTATTAATGTTGGAGCAAGAAATGAGGCTCGAACTCATATGCACTGATTTGCAGTCAGCTACCTAACCTTTCAGTCATTCTTGCAAGTAAATTTTGGAGCAGGAACACGGATTTGAACTGTGATAAATTACTTACAAGGCAATTATAATTCCATTATATTATTCCTGCTATATTTTTATAAAGACGATACATTTGCACCATCTTTATATCTTCATTAATTTAAAGTCTTGGGCTATTATATGGTGGAAGTTGGAATAATCGAAATTCATTCGTAAGGACACATCCGTTAGCAGTGGAGTCTGATACCTTATCAGTTCAACTTCCTAATAAAAACCTATATTTGAATTTGATGTAGATAAAAAATCAACATTACCTATATTATTTTCAATATATGATAATTTTGGAAATAAAGTAAGTAAATGAGTTGCTAATGCACTACTAAATATTGTATCATCTTTTAATTTATATTCTGCAGCTTGTTTATATATTATATTCTTTTTACCACTTTTTAATATTTCAGATGTTCTATTAAATCTATTATGTTCATATAAAAATCTTATCACTTCTGATTCATCATCAAAATTATTCTCAACATAATTATACATTCTCTTTAAGTTTTCACTATTTCTAATATATTCTGGAATTTCAAATAATATCTCTACACCAGAATTTAATCTATTAGAATAATTATCTAATATGTCGATCCTATTTTGTAAGCAAAACTTAACTTCTATTATTTTATTGAAATCTATATCGACATCTTCTCTTTCCAATAATTCATCAATTAATATATTTCTTAAATTAGCTCCTGCTCCTGTTGCATCAAGTGCTATAGCTTGTATGTTATATTCTTTTATAACGTCTATTGTTCTTCTAACTTGTTCTTTTATAGTATCTATCTGTACGTCTCTTGACTGGTTCAACACCACCTGACGCACAAAATGTAGCTTTCTAAGCGTACCAGACTCTTCCTCTAATGCTTTTATGGTAAGCATACTATTATCGTGTATAGGAGCGTAATCCCAACCTAATATTAATACATATTTAGGATTATTTAAAAATAAATCTATATTATTATAATAGTTTTTAAATACTCCAATATCATCTAATGCTTCATAATTAAAAAATCCTTGTTTCTTTTTGCCTATAAATTCACAACCGTATTGAGTTCGATACGCAATACTATGTTCTCCCAATTGTTTTTTAGCTCTTGAAACTGATAAAGCATATTCTGGTCTTTCTTTTGCTAATTTTGTAACATTACCTTGAAAATGTCTTTTTTCTCCATCAATATTTTCAAGTCTTATATTCTCTTCACATAAAGATTGAAAGAATGTATAAAATTCATCAGTAGATGATATACAAACTGGTAAACCATTTTTACCATTTAAACAAGGCAGTATTGAAGTATCCCAACTTGCCTTTTCAACCATTTTAAATTCATCACCTAATAACAAATCTACATGGACACCCTCAATATTCTTTGCTGTTTTTCCAGCAAGTCTAAAATATATTTCACTAAATAATATATCATTATTTTTAAGTCTTATTAATTCATCATTGTTTCTACTAACAGATATATTTGTAGTTGTTCTTTGATTTGCTTTATCTACAAAATCTCTTATATATGATAGAAATTGAGATAAGTTATTGTCTGATGGTGAAGTTATAAGGATACTATATTTATCATCTTTTTTATTTATACAATATTCATTATGAAAATAACTAAAGAATACAGCCAAAGAAGCTATTATAAATGATTTCCCTCCACCTCTAGGCATTACTACCGTATATATGTCGTCCATAGATTTCTTTCTTATTATTTTATACATCATCCAATACACCATTTTCATTTGTGTTGGAGTTAATGAAATTCCCTTATCATCAAAATTATTTACATCTTCAAACCATTGTATATAATGTTTAAATGCCGAATCTATTATTTTTTCAAATACTGGGTCTAATATATATTCAACTTTTAATTTTAAATTTTCACAATATGTTATTTCATGTGTAGCATAATCTTCATCAAATGATAACACTGCTTTTATTTCGTTCTCTTTTTTAGATAATGTTTTTATATTATTTTCAAAGTTTTTTTTATCAGTATTTATTATATCTAATAAAGTTTCTATTGATTCAAATTCTTTTTTTTGTCTATTGTTAAAAGACATAATATCAATCCCCCATTACAATAACACCATCTTTTAAATCTTTCCAATCTATTTCCGACTTACTAGAATCAACTTTTTTATCAACATTCAAATGTGCTGTTCTTTTTACATCTCTTCCTAGTATTTTTTCTTTAGAAGCGTATTGTTGTCTTAATTCTGATGTTAAACTTAATACATTTCTATTCTTTTCTTTTAATAATAAATTTGAATTATATGTTCTATGAAGGAGATCTTCTAACATTTCAATTTCTTGATTTATTTTTATTAAACTAAATTCTGTTGAATTTTTATATGAATTTTTAAGTTTTTCTAATTGAACATTTACTTGATAGTTCATAATCTCATCATATGAAGCTACTTCTTTAAGAAACTCATCTTCAAATGTCTTTGTTGCTGATCTTATTAATGCTCTTGTTTTTGCAACATATTCTCTTGTTTCGTCTTCATTTAATTCTAATGATATGTTATTTTTTATTAATTTATCTTTATATAAATTAGTTTTAACTTCTACTTCTTGCATCATAGCTTTTAAACTTATGAAATTTTTATACAGAGAATTATACATTTGTATTATTTCTATTTTATTATAATTCATATATAACAAATTATTAAAAGATTTTGGATTCATAGGTTCTTTATATTCTAATTTAGTTATATCTATTACAATATTTCTAACTTTTGCCAAAAGTATACCTCCTTTTAATTTCATATCTATATATATATAATAGTATATAAAATTGAATTTGAGTCCACAAAAATAATAATTGACATAGCATTTAAAATATGCTATATTACAAGTAAAAAAATAAATTATATATAATAAAGACTGTAAAAAAGTTTCTTTAACTAATGTAAATATAAAAAACACAAAATAAAATTATAAAGGGGGACATATGAGTAAATTATTATTTAAAGAATATGAGTATTCTTTAGCAAATTTATTAACATTAAGAACAAATTCACCATTTTATAAAAACGGTGATGTAACGGATCAGGATGATGGTGTAACTGTAGACATTAGTAGGATTGATGTTTTTAGAGATAAATATATAGATGAATTAATTGATTTAAGAAAAAAATATGGGACAAAAAATAGTGCAATTTTAACAGGAGTTACTAGGAAGGTTATTGACAATGAAATATTAAAAGATTTACAATGTAAATTTAATAAAGACAATAAAAGTATATCAGTAGAAGAGTTGGTGCAGTTAATTAATTTAAAATTAAAAAAAAGAAATATGCTAAAATTAAATTTTGATAGTTTTTATATTAGAAATAAAAAAAAGGATTTTCCGAAAGAACTTACATTTAATGATGTTGGAAGATATGATAAATTATTAGGATTTCTTACAAAATACTCAGACATAAGAGAACGCAATAGAAAAGATAGTAATTTTTTAGAAACTGAAAAATTAACAAATGTAATTGAGCTTTCAGAAAAAAGATTTTTTCAATACTTAAATAAGTTACAAAAAAATAATTTAATAAAGTATATAAAAGAAATTAATAATGATTTAATAATATTTATAAATCCAGTTTATGCTTATATGCAAGGAGAAATAGATTATACTATATATACATTATTTAAAGAAGATTTAAACGAATATTTAACATTAGAAGAAATAGAATACTTAAAAAGAATTTATGAAATTAATAAATTAAGGTACACAAATAGGATAAGTTATAGTCATTTGTAGTATCTAATAGAGACATGATGCAATAAAACCACGCAAACCATTGAGGATATTGAGTTTGCGGGACAAAAGCGAGGTACAACATTGTACCTGTGGCCGTTGTATAGGTACAATGTTGTACCTGTGCAGTATAGGCAAGAATTGGCAAAACATTATCTAGTTTAATATTCATAATGGATATTGACTATTATTAATTTTTACAATATTTTTCTAATTTGTTTAAAAAATTTAGTTAAAAGAAAACAGTTGACAAAGTGAAAAAAGTGTGTTATAATGTATTATGCGATATTGAAGGGGGTGTTATATGAATAAATATTAAATTGTAAATGTGTACTTTAGGAGGTGATACAAGTGAATTACGAAGAAGTTATTGACGGTGAAGAATTATTGAAGTTTATTGCCCATTGGGTTTATAGAGATTTTAGAGGTACTGCAAGACATATATTAGCTATGGACAAATCCTTAGAATATAATGATTTAATACAAGATATATATGTATACATAAAAAATAGAGAGTCTGAAATACCAATATCTAAAATAAGAAATTATACCGGAGGATTTTTATCCAATAAAGTAAAATATCTAAAAAATCAAGATAAAATCAAAAAAGAGAATTTTTATTCAGAAGACTTAAATTTTGATAAGAAAATACAACAAGAGAATTTATTTT
>Ga0307928_10004051_pt1 | contig 11161 bp, 12 predicted proteins | sample AceLakmetagen232_FD_201815 | JGI IMG/M metagenome (GOLD analysis project Ga0307928, IMG submission 201815) | Saline water microbial communities from Ace Lake, Antarctica - #232 | ecosystem: Environmental > Aquatic > Non-marine Saline and Alkaline > Saline | place: Antarctica: Ace Lake...
TGTCGGCGCGTTGGAGAAAACTCTCAACGACTTGCCTCTGTACATGAGGGCGCTCGACTTCACGATGCTGACCCCAGCCAACGTAGAGATCGGGAACCTCCACTGTGTCCGTGAGATCCGCCAGGATGCCGATAGTAACGTATACTGTCGGGGCTGTGTGCGCCACAGTGCGGGGTCACACCGATCCATCATGCTGAAGACGTGGCACCGCGTCGGTCGCAACACTGCCCGCCAGTCGTGGTCCTCTGACGCCACTGTCGATTAACCCTACCTCAATCCCCCTTAACCACTCAACCAAGGAGATAGCCGTGAAACTGTACACACTAGAGCCTAAGACTGTCCGTGACTCTGAGGGTGTCGCTCGCAACGTCAACGACGCCTTCCTTGAGTACGACATCGAAATCGGTTTCGTCATCTGCGCCCGAAGTCAGCATCACGCACGGGAACAGGCCGCCTCTGTTGGTGGTGACCTGTGGCAGGACGACAAAGCCACGACCTGTACGTACCTAGGTAACCCGAGGCTAGGGATGGGTAGTGAAATCGTCATGACCGCTTTTAGGGCCGGTTAGCCAGCCGCCCTCCGCAACCACTCAACCAAGGAGACTGACCATGACACTGGATGAAGCACTAGAGTACGTTTTCACCGGAGACGCCGACGAGAACCACGACGCCTGCAACGGTGGTAATCTACATGGAGTCCTGGGCTGGTTCTACGTCGGCACCGAGGACGCTGGCGTTATCGCGTACTTCCACTCTGAGGCTGACGCCATGCGCTTCCGACTGAGTTACATCAACGGACTTCTGAACCCTGTCGCGGACACAACCACAAACCCAAGGAGACTGATCATGACAGCCACACGAACCATCCACGTCTACTCGTTCGACGACCTTGACGACAAGGTCAAGACGAAGCTGCTCGATGAGTACCACGAGTTCAATCAGGAGATGGATCTCTCGCGCAATATCGAGGAGTCGTTCAAGTACGAGCTTGAACTGCTTGGGTACCCAACTGACGACATCGGGTTCAGTCTCAACTGCTGCCAAGGCGACGGGATGGCCTTCTACGGTGACGTGGACGTGAGCGACTACGTTGGGACAGACAAGCCGTGTCCGTTCAACTGGGCCGAGACGTTCAACAAGATCCTCCTCCTCAAGCCCGGTGGGGTCTACATCGTCATCAGCCGGAACAGCTTCGGCAGCCACTACTCCCACTGGAACACGATGGACGTCGAGGTGCGTGTCGATGGTTGTGGTCTGCTGGGCAGAGGCAAAGAGTGGAGTGACCGAGATAAGATCATCGACCGCAAAGAAGGGGAGTTATGCGAGGAACTCCGTAAGGAGATCAAAGAAGACATCCAGGCGATCTCGCACCGGCTGGAGAAGCGGGGATACGAGATCGTCGAGCACCGCGACGACGACGAGCTTCGTGAAAGCGTCATCATGAACAACCCTCACGGCTTCTTGATCGACGGTTCCGATGCGCCACCTCCGGTGGAGGAAGAGGAGAAGGGTGCATGAAGGTCAGAATCCACGTCTCGCCGAATGGCGACCGGATCGTGATGCTCGATGGGGTTCAACTGTTGAACCACATCTACGGGGAAGACATGGTTGACACCATGCGAGCATCTCACGTACTCCCTAGCAACCTGCTCCTGCGTGTCTGCTTCAGGCTGATCCGTAAGGTGTGTGGCGACCGCAAGCGCTTCCCCAGTATCGCCGACTGGACCCGGCGCTGGAACTGCAAGTGGATCGTGGACCTGTCTCCTGTTGATGGTCCGCGTCAAGACGACCCTCCCTTTACATCTCGCCAGAAGGCCATCCACTGGGAGATATCTTGGCTGGAGCATAACCAGCCGTGGAAGTACGGAAAGGTATAACCATGATTATCGATAGTTCAGTGATGAACCGGGCGGGCTGCTTGATTGCTGTTCGTACAGGATCACACGCTACCAAGCGCCGGATCAAGCGTCTCGACGAGGCCCTCACCGAGGACGCTCAGAACAGAGGCATCGGAGCTAGCAAGGAGACCGTCGCCAAGCGCTTCTACCAGCCGATCACGACCATCAAGAGTCGGTTCAAGGCGCTATGCTCTAGTCGTCTGTTCGGGTTCAAGACGCTCCGATCTGTGTTCTGGTGCCCGACCGGGTACTGGCCGATCCTTGAAGAGGCCGAACGTGTGGCCAGGGTCGAGTTCTATGCTGCGGTTGAGAACATGTATCAGCAGCACTGGGTGACCCGTGAGGTGCACGCCGATGCTCTTCAGCGCCTTGGTGCATTCTACGACGAAGGCGACTACCCGACCGACCCACGTCCGCTGTTCCGGCTCCAGTCGATCCGGTTCAACATCGGAGGCGAGGAGCAGTTCTCTGAGCTTAGTGGTGAGCTTTCTGAGTTCAAGACCACGACGCAAACCGCGATCCTACAACGCATCAAGGAGATGCTCGAACGGTTCAGGTCCAGCCTCCGGATCGAGTGGGAGCCGAACGGAGACGCGAGCCGTGGGCAGATCAGCACCAAGCTGTTCGACCAGGCCCACGACATGATCTCTGTGATCGAGTCTGTGTCCCGCGACATCCAGGACGACCCAGTAATCGACGAGTACATTGCCCAGCTGCGGGACATCGTCTATGATGCCGAGGGTGACGTCCGTGACGTGTCGGTCCTGAGGAAGAAGAACAAGAAGTGTGAGGAGGATCGCCTGTTGCTGTACGAGCAATCTGCTGGTGTCGAGTCCAGGTTCGAGAACGCGATGAAGGACTCTGGACGCACGCTCATCTACGAACCCGATGACGAGGAGTAAGCGATGCCTGCTGAGACCAAGAAAAAAGCCGAAACCAAGGTCAAGATGACCGACGAGCAGCGCAAGAGCGCGAGGCTCCTCCACACCGAGCTTAACGCTGGTTGTCCCCTGACGTTCCTGAACTGCTACGAGCCAGTGCGTGTGATGCGTCTGATCTCGTCACGTCCACACGTAGCTGGCATTAGGAATGTGTGGTCCTGGACAATCGTGAATGGGATATCAACACCTCCTGGTATTGATGCGTCAGCCAATGAGAACCGTGACCCGGATTACGACCCCAGTGAGGACCAAGAGCAGAAGGATCTGAAGGCCCGCAAGACCCGCAACGAGCGTGCCATCCAAGAGAAGAGCCGTGAGATCCGGAACGCTGAGGGTGAGACCGCTGACACCTACAGGCCAGCGATCACACCAGCCCTTGGTACCAGAGTCACAAACAGAAGGCAAGCTGAGCGTAGCGGCAGTCTTCAAGCCTCGATCGCCAGAGAACTTGAGCGCGAGAGGACTAACGAGGATGGTGATCGCGTTCATATTGGAGGCAGTATGGGCGGAGCAACCCCAGTCCGTCCTGCGACTCTGAAGCGCATGAAGGAAGACCTAGACGCACTGGAACTGGAAGCAGAGGCGATCGCCGTGGAGGGTGCCTTCCGTCCCCCGGAGGACGCAGACGCCTTCCTCAACGACGCGGCTGCTGCTGTGAAGTGGACCATGTCTGGCCACGGCAACATCCTGTTCATCCCGGACTACTGGGCATTGAAAGATAACTCCGAGTTCATCTCTGCCATCAACGAGTACTGTGGTGAGTTCGGACCAGCCAAGTCCCGTGGCAACATGGTCGTCATTATTGGTGTCGACGTGCAGGCAAGTATGCACCCGACCATGAAGAACGACGCTGTGCTACTGGAGGTGAGCCTTCCTAGTGTCGAGATGCTCGAAGCAACTGTCGCCAAGGTGGCGAAGTACGCCGACATCGTGAAAGACGTCGATGACAAGAAGAAGCACGAGCTTGCCGACGAGCTTCACGGACTGAGCAACTCACAGGCTGAGACTGTGCTGGCCAGGAGCTACGCGGCCACTGGTGCCCTCGGCATCGAGTTCGTCAGGGATGAGACTAGGAAGGTGGTTGAGCAGATCGGGCCACTGAAGGTGGTACACCCGAGCTTTAGCTTCAAGGACGTGGGTGGGTTCGCTGCTGCCAAGGAGTACATGATGGTGCTCGCCAGCGACAACCTGCCTCCGGAACTAGCCGCTAAGATGATCCTGTTCCTGGGTGTCCCCGGGGCTGGCAAGTCGATGGTGGCCCAGGCCGCTGCTCACGAGCTTGGCTGGAAGTACATCGAGTTCGACGTCGGCGCTGCCATGAACAAGTGGGTGGGTGAGTCTGAGCGTACCATGAGAGAGGCCCTCGCCTACCTGTCCACCGCCAGCCGGTGCGTCATCATCATGGACGAGATCGAGAAGATGTACGCCGGTGCTGGTACCGAGAGCAGTGGCGTCACGACTCGTATGCTTGGTACGTTCCTCACGTGGAACCAGAACAGGAACAACAGGGCCTTGTTGTTGGCGACGGCCAATGGCATCGACGGTCTTCCTCCTGAGATGTTCCGCGCTGGTCGTGTCGATAAGGTGTACTTCGTCGGCGAGCCTGATCCTGAGCAGATGAAGTCCATCATTAAGCTCAAGAAGAAGAAGTACAAGATACCGGACACAGAGAAATGGCCGACGATGCACGGCTGGACAGGCGCTGAGGTTGAGCAACTTGCTCTTGAGTGGGCTAGGTACCAGACAGCTGCTAAAACGTCTGGGAAGGTACAACAACGGTCACTGATTGACCTGTCTGCCGGTATCATGCCTGTCACCAGGAAGATGGGCGTCAAAATGGACCAGCTGAAGACGTTTGCTGCTCACAGTTGCACTTGTGCTCACAAAGGCACTCCCTACCAGTACTCCCGAGAACCGGCACCACCGCCACCTAGCGCGTAACGACACCCCCGCCAACCCGAACCGGAGATTCACATGAACAAGCGCATCGTCATTCGCGTCAGCCCTGATGGCACCACGACCGAGTTGGAAGTCGATGGCATTAAAGGCACCAGCTGCAAGACCATCATCGGCAAGATCATGAAGTTCCTCAAGCTGAAGGGCAAAGGCAAGAACAAGCCCGACTTCTACGACAAGCCTGACAAGCAGTCGAACCGTACCGGGTAGCTGTGTCCATAATCAACAAGTGCCCGCACCCGATAACGCTAATCGGTAAAAATCGACTCACCGGCATAGAAGCGCGTGCTACGTTAGCCTCTTGCCGACCAATACCGAGAGTGTTGTCACGTCACGACGTCATCGAGACAGTAGAGTGTCATGGTCTTGAAGTAATGGTACAACGACAACAGTTGCTGCGAATCAGCAATCTGCCGATGCCCAGAGAGGGTGTCTTCTACGTGGTCAGTCGGTCTGTCGCGGTGCTGTGCAAAGACCGACCTGACATCGTATCTGTCAACGAAATCGTTACCGATAACCACAGGGTCATCGGTGCTCGTTCCCTGGTCTCCTACACTGGAGCAGTTTCATGAGTCACATCAGTACACTGGAGGGTGTCGCCCTCACGAATGAGGCGTCGATCAAGAAGGCCGCTGAGGAGCTTGGCGGTACTGCCACGGCTGCCACCACGGTCAAGCAGTACGGTGGGAACACCATCACTGACTGTGCTTGGAGTGTCGATCTTCCGGGTGTGAAGTACCCGATCGCCATCACGAAGGACGGTGAGGTGAAGCACGACCTGTACAGAGCCACCGATGAAGGGCGATCGAACCTGCCAGAGTTCATCCAGCGGTACCAGACCGCCGACGTGATCCGTGGTATCAAGGGCTCCAGGGTGGGCTTCCGCAAGATCACCAAGGCCCCGACCATCGACGCGGAAGGCTACATGACCACCGAGGTGGAGATCCTCGTCTAGCGCCAAACCCCACTCCCTACGACCCCCTCTTCCTCAAGCTCGTCAGGAGAATCATATGAACGTCGAGTACGATATGGCCGTGCAACGGATCTACGAGTTCGGCAACGCCCACGGCGGCAACATCGAGACATTCGAGGAGATGGTGAGGCTCATCGCCGAACATGACCCAGCTGGCATGATCAAGATCCAGATCTTCGACATGGATCTCCTCGACCCTTACAACGAGAGCGATGGCGCTGTTGCGTCACGTAAGGCTCAGGTCACGCCTCATCTGTTGACTGAATTCCGTGCTATCTGCGATGAATACGGCATGTCTCTCGGCGCCAGTGTGTTCCAGGCCGAACTGCTGGACAGTCGGATCAGGTACAAGTCTCTTGACTTTCTAAAGGTGCCCTCTCCAGAGTTCTGTGACAGCCGTAAAGCTCTCGGAACACTTGTGACGTTGATCGATCGATCGGTAGAGTACGATATCCCTCTGTACGCTTCGACAGGTATGAGTAGTCTACGTGACATCGTCGACGCTATGAAAACTCATGCTTACCGCATCAATGGAAACGCCTTCACGTTGATGCACTGCGTCAGCGAGTATCCGCCGAAGAACATTCAAGCGCACAGGATGCGTGCGGTTGAAGTGATCGCTGCCATAACTGGGTGTAGGTTCGGGTTCAGTGACCACGATCCATCATTCAATAGCGTAGACATTGTGCCTATGTCTGTGTCCGCTATCGAAAAGCATGTCCAGTTATCACCGGGACATGAGTTGTACCAGCAACATCCGGATGGTGCTGTCAGCTTCGATCTCAACGAAGAGAACATCACTAAGTTCATCGAGACGTGTCCGAAGAGCGTATCGTTCCGACAGCGTAGGGACAAGAACATCGAGCATCCAGCTATCCGTGTATGGGTAACCACACGGGAGATCGGGCAAGGCGACCATCTCGTCCAGGGTAAGAATGTGATCGCTCGAAGGGTCACGTACGGATGTGAGAAGTCCATCTCGTCAAACTTCGATATCCAAACGCAGAAGGCGGTGTACAACATCCCAGCAAACGCCACTCTTGAGCGCAGCATGCTCCTACCTATCAGCCGCTAGGTTCACGTACTGAACACCAACCAAGGAGACTACTATGAGTGGTATTTTCGATGCGAGCAAGTTCGTGGTCATCATCCCGGCACGTTCCGGATCATCACGTATGGTTGACAAGAACATCGCCCCGTTCGAGATGGACGGTACGAGTCTTGTGCAGAGGACCATCCTCCAGGCTATCAACGCTGGGTTCAAGAGGATCATCACGACCAGCGACTACGACTTGCGTGAGCACGTCTGGGGCGACTTGACGTCGACACCAGCACAGATGAGGTTGAAGAACCAGAAAGCCAATATCCTCCACCGGAGGCGTCCTGATGACCTATGTCTCTTCGATACTCCAATGCAAGCCGTGCTACGTGATGTGGTATCGGTCCACAGGCTTGACAAGGAGAAGGACTTGACCCTGGTGCTCATGCAACCGACGTCTCCCTTCAGGTCCTATGACTCGTTCATGGCCTTGTGCAGGCGGTGTGACGCAGACTCGGACCTAGTACGTACGTCTTGTACCCCGACCGTGAAGCACCTGGTCGGAGGATCATTCGGCTTCCCCAGGGACGTACCTGCTGCCAGGCAGTTCACTGGAGGCTGGTACGTACTGTCGGTAAACGCCGTCAACAGCCTGGGTAACCTGGGCGACTACAAGATGTTCGAGGAGAAACACCACCTTGCCTGCCTCGACATTAACACCGAGGAAGAGTTCAGGGTGGCTCAGGTGATTGCTGCGTCACGTCTTGGTAGTGATAACCTCCTCCTTTAACCACTTTTTCACAGAAAGACCACTTGACATGACCATGTTCGACTGGCTTAATGGTAGCCCGGTCACGACGTTTTTGGGTGTTGTCGGTGCCTTCCTTATCCTCCTCGTGATCGTCACGTTGATGAACAACTTCATCGAGGGCAAGTACAAGAGCAAAGGAAAGGGTCTTGACGTAGAACGAGAGAAGATCAGGGCCAAACATGCTAACGGCCTAACCAAGCTGACCGACGCGGAGGTTAGGAGGTTGGACAGCACCACTGTCCTGGTCAAGGCCATAGATGAGTCGGCTGCTGATGTAGAATGGTTGAAGGACTCGTTTAACACACCAGTCGTTGAACCCGGTAATAGGATACCCCCAGAGAAGCATGACGACGACCATTAACGAACGCGCAGTGAGCTATGCCGTCTTCATCGAGTGGTTGCTGATTGCGTCCGACGACACAGATAACGCGGACGTTGTTAGCGCCGTCAGTAAGCTCTCTGCTGATCAAGAGTTCCAGGCCTTCGTTGCCGGGTACATGGCAACACCAACACCGTCCGACGACACCGAAGAGTTGTGCTTCGGCAACTACTACGCTCCGGTGCCCAGGACGATCAAGGACGCTCAGGGACGTATCACTGTCAATCCCGACTACGAGGCAGAAGGAGACGTGTGTGGTACGACATGTCTTCTGGGCCTGTGGAAGGACAACCTAAAAGGAGGAGAAGTTCAAGGCGATACGGGGTGTCTGCTACTGATGCTGTTCACCCAGGTCTTCAACGTACCGCTACCCCCTCATGGTCTAGGAGCCCGCGAGTGCAATCGTCGCAGGAAACAACTCTTAGAACGAGTCCCGCATTTCATGACTGCCGCAGTAAGCGGCACCACCGACAAGGAACAGGTTATGGCTCAGTATACTCTCCAGCCCGGCGATCGCATCCACTCTGGTCACGTGTGGAGTGACGCCGACAACGAGTACCGGCGATTCCCGGATGGCAGCACCGTCAAGGAGACCGATGTGGCCCCGGCTGCCACGGCTGCTCCCCCGGCCCCGCCGACGCCTCCGGCGCCTCCCACTCCGCAGGCTGCTCCCACGCCTCCGGCTGCTGGCGCTGCCCCTCCTACCCCGCCCACGCCTCCGGTGCCCCCGGTACCTCAGGCTACCGTGGCTCCTGGTGTGGCCACCCCCATGCCCCCGACGCCGTCCACGGCGCCCACGCCCCCGGTCGCTTCGGCGCCCCCGTCCCCGCCGATGCCTCCCCCTGCTGCCACTCCTGCCCCTGCCGTCCCGGTTGCCGAGGTTGCTCCGGCTGCCCCTACCGTCCCGGCTGTCGCTGAAGTCATTGGCGTTGTCCTGTCGCTCGACAACGTGAACGAGATCCGGAATCTGGCCAACCGGATCCTGGATATCTGCTCCGGTGACGAGAATCAGATCACCGAGCAGGCCCCGGAGGCTCCGAAGCCCGCCGCTAAGAAGAAGGCCAAGACCAAGAAGAAGGCCGCAGCCGCGTCGATCGAGGCTTCTCATCCTGAGCTTCAGCAGGAGTTCGCTACTCAGTTCGGTAACGGTGGAGTTGTTGGCCTTCAGGAGCGGTACGAGCGGGACAGCTTCACCGCGACGTTCATGGAGTCCGGCGTGGTCGGTGACGAGGATCTCGTCTACTACCTCAAGTGGCTGGCCACGGAGATCCCCTCGCTGGGGAACTACGCTGGCTGGAAGAACTTCAACAAGACCGCCCGCAGCCAGATCAGCAAGCAGTTGTTCCCGGCGTCGTAGCGTCTGCTAGGGACCGACCAAAGCGGGGTGGGTGCAACAAAGTACCCACTCCGTTTTTCCCCCTACGGAGACTACGACATGGCAGTCGAGCAGCTATCACCGGACAACGCGTGTGAACGGTGCGGGGGATGTGCCCACTTCAGTTACCCACCTCAGTCCCTAAGCAGTAAGTCTCCTCGCGTGCTCATCGTCACCGAGGAACCGATCGTCCAGAACGATATCAACGTAAGGTACCTACTCAATCTTCTACACATCAACGGAGTGCACCAGGACGATGTAGGTCTGGCATCAGCCGTCAGGTGCACAGGACTCGGTGAGAACGAGAAAGAGAAAACCGCCAAAGCACACAGTCAGTACTGCTGCGCTTTACTACGTGCTGACATCGAACGGCTCAAGCCAGAGTGTGTTGTCACGCTGGGTACTCTCGCACTGAAAGCTGTTCAGCCTAACGCAGGATTCAAGAAGTTCCTCCAGCGCATTACAAAGTGCTCGACCAGAGGCAATACCATTGGGCACGAGTACTGGCACGTGCATTCCCCCAAGCTGGAAGACGTCGAGCGCGAACCAGAGAAGAAGATCCTGGACCAGGACCGGCAGTTCGCGAAGATTGCACAGGTTCTGGCTGGTCAGTATCCGAAGCACCCAGCACGAGGTAGACACTACCACGCAGCACGTTCGTGGGAGCAAGTCCAGTACTGGATGGCCAGGTACAACGACTCTGAGATCATGGCGTTCGATATCGAGACCGGTGGTACCGACAGTGAATACAACCTGGCCGTTGGGCACATGCCTTGGCACCGTGAAAGCTACATCATTGGTTGCTCGATCGCTGCGTTCAACGACGAGGCTGTGTTCATCAGGTTCGCCGAATTGACCCAAGAGCAGATCCAGACGCTGATCGCGTGGATCAAGACCAAGAAGTTGGTCATGCACAATGGGACGTTCGACTGCAAGTTCATCTGGGTGAAGTACGGAGTGAACCTGTTCCCGGCACTTTTCTTCGACACGATGCTCGCTGACCACCTGGTCAGGTCGTTCGACAAGCGGCACTCCTTGAAGTTCGTCACCGGACTGTACTTCCCAGACTTCGAGGGGTACGACGATCCTCTAGACGACTGGTTCTCTAAGTTCAACATTGCGAAGGACAAACGAGACTACGCGCTACTGCCAGAAGAGATGCTAAACCTGTATGCGGCTATGGACGCCGATGTCACGCTGAAGCTGCACTTCGTACAGGATGAAGGTCTCAAGAACCTAGGCAAGCATGATTTACTGCACAAGCACGTGATGCCGATGCAGGACGCGTACGGCGAGATGGAGTACTTCGGGTGGGGCTTCGACACTGAAGCCAACGAGACCCTACGCCTTGAAGCCATCACGGAGCGCGACGAGGTGATCCGGCGGTTAGGTGACACTGAAGTCCTACACCGCTGGTCGATGATCACGGAAGCCTCGCTCCGTGCGTCAGGCAAGATGTTCTTCGACGAGCGGACACAGCAGGTATTCACTGACCGCCAGTGCCTGGAACTCATCGGTGACAATAAGTACCAGCGAAAGAATGGTGTCAGGGTCAAGAAGTGGACGTACACACTGGAAGACTTGGTACCTGATCCGACGAAGGATAACATCAAGCGCCAGATCTTCTTCGACACGAACTTCTTCGGGCTCACACCGAGCCGACTCACCAAGAAAACGAAGGTACCAAAGGTCGACAAGAAGACCCTGCTGGAGATCAAAACAGCCGCTGAGAGCAACAGGTACCAGGATTCTCCTATCGTGCTGGCTACTACTGTGGCACTGGCTGAGC
>Ga0307928_10004052_pt1 | contig 11158 bp, 5 predicted proteins | sample AceLakmetagen232_FD_201815 | JGI IMG/M metagenome (GOLD analysis project Ga0307928, IMG submission 201815) | Saline water microbial communities from Ace Lake, Antarctica - #232 | ecosystem: Environmental > Aquatic > Non-marine Saline and Alkaline > Saline | place: Antarctica: Ace Lake...
ATCTGTGCAAATTTCGAGCAAGTCTTCTGAAATGGGATTTGACCGTTGGCGCTACTATGATGTCGAATATATCTCTGGATATGATGAATTTGACGAACCTATATATGCTTATAAAAATTCGTCAATTTGGACAGTGTTATGATTATTGTTTGCAAGGTTGGATGTTTTATGTTTAATATAGGTTTTTAAGGAGGTTATTATGGCTTTAGGATTTTGGAATAACGGTGTTTATTATCCGTCACGCAATGTACCTGGTACAGGGTATAGTCGGCGCGACGCTGCCGCAGATGAGAGCTACAAACATAGTATCACGGAGTCAGCCTATAACAAACGTGAAGGAGAACGTCTCGCCGATAAAAGCAGGTCCAGAAATTATAGGGATCAAGCTATTGATTATCGCGAAGGAAGAGACGAAACTCGTGATCGACAATGGCAAAGTCAATTCGGTCTGGCGTCCAAAGATCAGGCCGACAAGCTGAAATTCAGTCGTGATCAGTTTGACTACACAAAAAGCAGATATGCCGAACAACGAGACGACAGACTTGCCGCCGGTCAGGCTCAGACTGATATTATCAATACCGGCTACGGCGCCATGCTTACTGCATGGAACAAGAATACAGGCCAGCAAGCAGCCGATATTCGGTCTGACTTCAACAGTAAGCAAGCCTCGGGGATGCAAGCTTTAGCTCGCACCGGAATGAGTAACACTACAATTGCTCCAACGATGAAACTTGGCTACGAAAGAGAAAAACAGGCTCAACTCAATCGAAATGCTGATAGCAACTTAAAAACTAAACTTGGTATTTTAGAAGGTCAGACAAGTGCTTTGAGTAATGTTGCTACCGGATATGAACAGGGGGCTTAGTCATGGTAACGCGTAATTATTATGCAAAGGATTATGTGTTCTCGGAAGAGCAACAGTTTCAAGCTGACGAGGCTCTCCGTAAAGCTGGGGGCGAGATAAACAAAATAGGCGATACGTATTTGCGCGATGTTGCAAGTTCGCTGGACACCACTAGAAGACGAGCTGCGCATAAAAAGAAACCTGCTCAATTAGACCTCACTAAAAAACAAGCGGCGAGAGCCTGGCAAGAATATTCAGAAAAATCAGGACCGTCAATAGCCTGGCAAGAATATTCAGAAAAATCAGGACCGTCAACAGCCTGGCAAGAATATTCAGAAAAATCAGGACCGTCAACGCCCACAAACTACGAAGCTCCTCGGTCTGATCCCGGACAAGAGCCAGACCCGGATTATTCTCATATCTCTCGCAAAAGGACACTTGAACAAGGAGGCTACGCAGCTCAACTAGCCGAAACCGAAGCTTGGGAGACGGGGCAGCAAAACGAAGCGGAAGCTACTGCTAAAATCATTGCAAGACAGCAAGCTATTAGAGCAGAGAAACTGGCAACGGGTGTAATTACGATGGAGTATACACCAAAACAAAAGGCGCAACATAGTCAATTGGGCGAACAAATGCAGGATATAGATGACTCTCGAAAGATGAGTAACAAAGAAAAGTTGACAAAAAAGGCTGAACTTTTGACACTACAAAACGCAATAGTACCGCAGGACCGCCTTAACAACAAACCGCCGCATAAAAAAGGGCAAGGACCAGGTGACAGTTGGCAGGTCGGCACACGTATGATGACTAGGGACAAAGACGGAGTTGAGAAAGTCAGTTTTGAAATCAAGCAAGAAGATATTCGCAAATATCGAACGGATGCCTTTGAGTTTGCTACTACTAAAGACACCGGTACAAAAAACACAGGTACAGGAGCAGGCCCGGTGACTCCGTTGGATTTGGAGAACCCGCAACCGATTTCAAAGTCAACTCCGCAAACTTCTACTGACTGGAAAGTTTTTGGTAGATTCATGCTTGCCGACTTTAAAGCAATGGCTATTACAAGCGGTATGGATTTCGACGAAGCGTTAAATCCTTCGTCAGGTATGGACGGATGGCAGGATATCCTTTTGACCTACGTGCCAAAAGATCAACGCGAAGCAGTCGCAGAAGAACTCGGTTTTGAGACCGACAAGATGCGGGAAGCTAGGGAAGCTAAGGAAACAAAAAAATCTGAAGGCGTCTTCACTGACGCGGTATTCAGTGATCAAGACAAGGCGGACATTCGTACTGCCAGACAACAGTATGGAGCTGCTGTAGATGGATATAAGGATGAACAAATTTTAGAGTCCTTACACAACTTGAAAAACAAGTCTGACATCAAAAAGTAACAGGATTTGCTATGACACTACTGGAACAACTCGAACAGGACTGGGGGACACCGGAAGCGGAGCCCGAAGTTACCCCTGAAAGCAAGCCGACTCCAGACCAACAGCCCAAGCCTTTCCCCGGACTACTCAAACAACTGCAACATGACTCACTTGTAGTAGACGGCGAAGACCTAAACCCCGTCGCAGACTGGATCCGCAAGAACCCGTATTCAGCAAGTAGCGTGATCAACTTCGACGAACCTGCCGAAGGCACTCTACGAAAAATGGCAAGCCGTAAAGCATTCAAAGACGCTGGCCTGCCTAAGATGAACGCAGAAGAGCGGCAGAAGTATGCGGTCAAAATGCAAAAGGCTATGAAACTTGACCCGACTCTAGCCAAATTAGACGTCAGCAAGCCGGAACCAAAACGCGGTATAGTTACCGAATTAGATTCATTCTTGAAAGGCAACGCAAAAGGCTTGAACTCCATCCCCAATAGATTAATAGATGCGATGAGTTTGGACTCGCGTTCGTTACTGCGAGACGAGGCGCTTGCTGGAGCTAAAAAGAGGTTAGAACTTGTGCAATCCGGCAATGTCAAAGAAGCTTACTTAGATCGCATACGAGACAAAATGGTTTATGATCCGGAAAAGATTGCGGGGCACAAATCTGAAACGCCTAACTTTTCATGGGGGGCAGATGCCGTTTTGAGGGAGATCGGATGGAAAACGACCGTTCCATTCTTCGGAAAAATGACCGCTCGTGATATCGCCGAGGTTTTAGAACAGGAAGACCGTAGATTTGTTACCGAATATCAGACAAACGTCCAGAGAGGGCAAGGGGAACAGACTTTCCCCGGCAAGACTACGAGCTTCGTAGGAGGAGTTGTTGAAGGTGCGTTGGAATACAACCCTCTTAGACTCTCAACTAAAGCGATTGGAATGGAAGCAGTCGCAAAAGCCGACATAAATACAGCTCCCAAGTACGATTTAAACGCCAAGGGTGATCTTGTGTTGACACAAGCAGGCAGAGAACAAAAACAATCAGATACTTTCAAGGCGTATGGAAAAGACGTATTCGACACGAGCATTGAATTCGGTGTAGGTAAACTGGTAGGTGTTGCAGGTCGAGCCATTGGTAAAACAAAAGTGGGCAAAGTTATCAAGAAGCCGCTCTCTAAACTTGCTGCAAAAATGAAAGTGGCGAAAGTCGTAGATCCGGTCAAGAAGGCTTACAATAATAAGGCCTTGCGAGATCTTCGCAAAAACTTTGGTGTCGATAATCCGGCGATAGAGTTTTTGGAAGAGGGCGTTCAGCAGATAGTCAATGACCCGGCTTGGAACGTCGAAGGAAAAGAAGGAAGTTTCGTTGACAGAACAAAAGCTAATGCCAAACAATTCAACGAAGATAAATATGCGTTAGGTCTAGCCATAATATTGTCTCAAGGCGGTGGTACTGTTGGAGGCGGCGCTATCAATCACGCAAATCGCAAGGCGCAGTCCAAGTCTGACGCAAAACCTGTTATGGAAGCTATCAATTCCGCAGGTGGAAAAGTGACCGAAAAAGAGGTTACTGATTTCTTAATGGACAACTACAACAACGACACCCACGAAGAAGTCTTAGCCAACGCTAAAGAGTTTATGAAGAGTAAATCAGGCGGAACTGTAAACGAAAATGCAATAGATAGATTTGCCGATGAGTTTGCGCGACTCAATTTCCAACCTCGCAGGCAAGCCTTCCTAGCAGCATTGCAAAAAGGCTCAGAAGGCGTCGTCAGAGACAAGGCTGACGAACAATTCAAAGGGTCTCCTCTAGCAACAGAGGAATATGGAATAATTGCAGAGATCTTTGAAACTGTATCGAAGCGCGAAAGAGGGGTAGACGGCAAACCTATCTTGACCGCCGACGAAGTTTCCCGGATGGAGAAGGCGAAGAGCTCAGAAGATTGGCAGTCTTATTTGGATGCGGCAAAAGGTGACGAACTAATGGCACTCAAGGTATTTGAAGCAGACCAAACTTACGATCAGCCTGGAACCGAGAATGTAGAACGTTCGGCGAAGACGCTAGCCAGCCTTGCTCGCAGAATGCAGGTTTCCGAGAACGATATAGCAAGACTACCTAAAGAGGTTCAGGAAGAGCTACTCAACAACGAGGAATTTGCGCAGGAACTATCGGCGAAATTTCTTGCGGAACGGCAGGCTAAGAAAGCGGTCAAGAAACCCATTGCGAAAGTTCCGGTCGCGCCACCCAAGTCAAAAGGCTTGAAAGCTGTTCCGAAACCAGATCCGAAACCAGCCGTCGTAGAGAAGCCCGTAGAAAAACCAGCTCCAGTTGAAAAAGCGCCTGTTCTAAAAAAGATTGAAAAACCTGCCGTCAGCACCCCCTCGAAGAACAAGGGACTCAAGCCGGTTGTAGAAAAGCCTACGCCCGTCAAGAAACCCAGAAAAGTCGCAATCAAAAACATGGGACGAGTACAGTTGCTCGAATTCCTAAGTAAAAGCACGATGCCTTTTAAGCGAGATCCAGCTCCGGCAAACTTGAGCCCTATAAAACTGAGAAGACTTGCGATAAAAGTCGACAACCTAGAGAAGCTGGCCAACCCTGGGCAGGCCTTCGGAGGTTACAAGCAGGGAACCGGTCACACCGACTTGATCGACAAAGTTATGGATGCAGGTGGAATCGTTTCTAAAGGTGCAATGAAGAAGCAGGGAAGAGAGACCGGAGGCGAATACGACGAGCAACCGTCTGTACCTGCATTAGGAGGATTCGGCAAATCAGTTTTCACTAAAAGCGAATACGGCAGTACGGTTGATCAGGTTATGGCAGAAGTTGGATTCAAAGGCACGTCTTCCGAATTTTGGTCGAAAATCACTGCGGAGGTCGCAGGTTATGCCAAAGCCAAGGCGAACGGGTTCGCGGAGGCCGAAGAATTACAGCTCGCTGGCGTTAAGTCTGCAGACGAACAGATCGAACAGCACAAAAAAGACGGCAACTGGTTTGAAGACGGCGACATGGTCACATTTAACGGAGACTCCGGATGGATGGTTGAAGGCAATATTATGCCAGACTCAATCATCCAACCACTTGTAAAACTTAGTGTCAGCAAAACTGACGGATCTGATTCCGCTGAAGCATTTCCTGAACAGTTGAAAACAGAAGTTTACGAAGACGCCGACGACGATTTTTCGTTTGGAGACGAACCCGTTGTGACCAGATGTGTAGTTCGCGAACCAAAAGCAAAGAAGCTGAAATCCGATCCTATAGGCAAAAGTTTGGTGAAATCCGATTTGGCTGGCGAAGTATCGGTTTCTGCTATGATCGCCAAGATTAAACGTGCCAAAGGGGCAGGCAAGGACAGGCTATATTTGTCGGTATATGGTGACGAACGAAAGTCGGTTCTGTCCGGAATGATTTTGACTATGGAAGATTCTTCATACGTTCGTGACACAGACAACGATTATGGAAACTCACTGACTCGCTCGATATCGGAAAAATTCGGGGCACATGCAGGCGCAGACTTAACTCAGAAATTTATGAGAGGAATGGAATCTTTGTATCCAGACAGAGTAAGCGTCAGCTTTACCCTTGGTCTTGACGAAGTGAGATTATTTAACGTTAAGAAACAGAAAGCATCCGCCGCAGTAGAAAAGCCTGCACCCAAAAGCAAGGGACTGAAACCCAAACAGGCTGAGATGGACGTAGGAAACGATTTCAAGATGGAGATTAAGAACGACCCGCACATGGGAGTAGAGGCCCAGAAGAAGCATGACGCCGAGGTCGCGAAGTCGAAAGCTGATGCAGATAAAGCACAGGATAAATTGGACTTCAACTCTAGCCCGAAGGCTAGCAAGTCTCCCGCAAATCCAAATCCCCGTCATTCCATAGATGATTTTGTCCCGAGCGAAAAAATTCATTCGCCGGATCAAATCAAGTTATACGAGCAGGCTCTTGCCTTGGTGAAAAAATACGCCGGCGGCGGACGGGTTATGGAAGGACGCAATCCTTCCGGCACACTTGGAGTCTATTACACCAAATCGACAAACATCGCATTGAACGCTTTGAATCAGATCTCCGTAGCAGTACACGAAGCCACACACGGCGTAGATGCTCAAATTGGGTTCTCCGACAAAATCACCTCGAAGAAAAATGCCGGAGGTATAGGCAAAAACTTATATGCGCCAAGCACTTTAGTCGAAAGACAACAGCTGACGCAGGTTTACGTCGATTTTTATCCCGGAGGAAAAAAGAACCATGCAGTCAAGTTGAGAGTCGTAGAGGGTTACGCAACTTTTGTTCAGGAATACATCAAAGACCCCGGTCTTATGATTCGACGTTTTCCTGAATTGACAAAAATGATAGTGGTGCCTGGAGGAAAGTATTACTCGCCGTTGATGGGTGGCCTTATAAAGGACGCAAGGTTGATCGTCGACACCTATCACAGCTTGGATTCTCTTCAGAAGATTGGCACTAGAATCAAAAACAAACACCAGGTCCACGACGACAGGTTCTTGAACACCAAAGATCGAGTCGAAACCTGGCTTTTCGATGCCATTTGGCCTATGGAGAAAATGGCCATTGTCGCAGGGGAACATTTCACGCCAAACGACCCGTCTCTATATGTCCGAGAATACGAAAAAGTCAGCCGCGTAGTCGCTCATAACATAAACGTTAATATATTAGGCTCCAACACTTACATGTCATATAGAAACGGCAAGATGGAAGTTTTTCACGACTTCAATTGGGGGACGATCCTCAAGGGGTTACACAAAACCGGAATGGAGGACACCTTTTCTCAGTATTTGATTGCCAGACGTACCAGCGAAACCTTCAAAGTTCTCGACGAATTGCAACGTATTGTAGACAAAAAAGATATGGAAGTTGCGAAGATTGACGAAGCTATGAAAGTGGAAGGTCTGGATCCCAAAGATCTTGCTACCCTTAAAAAGGATTTACGTCAAGCCGTGGCTGAACACCGAATGGCCGAACAGAAACGAAAGGCGCTGAACGACATTCTCGACAAAGACAACATGTCTCGATCAAATGCCGACAGCGCCGTCAAACTAGCTAAAAAGCAGATACCCGATATTGATAAAACAGAAGATATGTTTGATAAACTAGTTCGCGCAGACTTAGACTTGATGTTGGAAGTCGGACTAATCACACCAGAGGCTCACACAAAGTATGCCGGCCGCAAAGGTTATGTTACGTTTATGCGCGACATGTACGACGATCTTTATAATCCGCGTACCGGAGCTCTTGCAGGTCAAAGCCAGATGTCCAGCAAAACTGTTAAATCTACAAAAAAACGAACTGGATCTGAAAGAACTATTATCGACCCCATTTACGCTTCAATCGCAAACCATGACGAGATAACTAGAAAAGCGATGCGTCAGGAAGTCTGGAACAAAGTAGGAGCTCTTGCGGACAAAGTTCCTGGACTAATGCAGCAAGAAAAACTCGTGACGATTGTAGACAAAACTACGGGAGCCATATCATACCCGCAGGATAACGATACTAAAATTGTTATGGCACGTAAAAATGGTAAGCGAATCCCATACGAAATAAATGCAGAAATAAAAACGCATCTCGACATGGTTCTCACCCCGAAGTCTGTCGATCTTGCAGAGCAACTTCTAACCGGCGCGTCTCGACTATTCACAAAAGGTACGACCGGACTTTATCCGGCTTTTGCGGCAATGAATATTATTGTTGACCAGTTTTCCGCAACGGCACAGAGTCGCACAGGTTACATTCCCATTGTGACGCAGGTAAAACTTCTTGCTCATTCGCTCAGAGACGAAGGATCTCAGAACTCGAAATACATCAAAGAATATCTGACGCTGGCGGGTGCTACGCAAACGCTGACAGGGTGGAACGAGCTTTCGCCCGACGCAGCAAAAAAAGTAATGCAAAAAGAGCACAAAGCCCTAGACTTTATTATCAAAGCCTACAATGCAGGCGAGACCGCTTTGGGCGCCGCGTCCCAAGCCTCGGAAATTTTTACGAGAGCCAGTGAATATATGGCACTCAGAATAGACGGAGACAGTCAGTTTGCTGCGCTAGAAAAAGCAGGTCGGGTAACGGCTTCATTTCATCATCATGGATCTATCGGAGGCAGTATAGTCGGCCAGACTGTAATCAAATCTATTCCATACGTAAATTCCGGATTACAGGTTGGCAAGATTTACGCCAAATCCGCATTCTCCGACGACCCCAAAATCAGACGCCAAGTAGCCTTGGTGACAGCACTGATTATGGGCGCTAAGATAGCCGAATTGCTTCCGTTTATGTACGCAGCCAGCGACGACCAAAAAGAAAAATACAAAAACATTCACCCTGACTACATGACTCAGTATATATTCCTTCCGCACCCTAACGGTATAGACCTGTTGAAATTCCGCGTTCCCGACCAAATGAATGCTTTAAGCTCGGTACTAAATATGGTTCTTCAAAACGCGATGATGGACAATAATTATGATGGCGGAGATATGAAGGATGCGGCAATAGCTTGGGTTCCGGACCAGTTTGATTTCACGGAACCCGTTCGATGTGCGCTATCATGGATGCCTCAGCTGATTAAGCCGGGCTTAGAAGTCGCGTTCAACAAAAGAACATTTCCTAAGGTTATGCCTTTAGAGACACCCGGCATCGAACGACAGTTGCCGCAGTATAGGACATACAAAAACACGTCGAAAATCGCGAAGGTAATAAGCTCTGTCATCGGAGAGAAAACAGGCCTGTCGCCAATCAAGGTAGATCATTTGTTAAGAGGGTATTGGGGAAGAACTGTAAAACTTATAACTAACCCCATGCAGGAATGGAGAAAGACTTTAAACCCATTTAAGCTTGAACTATATTTTTCTGCCGGAAGAAATGTTCAGAATTTCTACGAGCAGGCCAGGGCTATAGAAAACAAAATCTCGTCGATAAAAGATGGCAACGAAAAAGTTACTCCGGCTGAGAAGTTTGCGTTAGAACGAGATATGGAAATAGTCCTTTCTGTAAAACGAGGTATGCGTAAATACCGAAAGGTGGAAGACATCAACGGTCCTCAAGCAAGAGCACTCAGATCTATGATGATCGATAGTATGGACTCGCTTGGTTCCGGCGAGAGTTTCGTTGATCACTTCCCTCGAAAGAGTCGATCCAAGAAGAATCGCGGATTAAAGTAGCTGACCAACCCTCTCTGCTACAGTCAATTACAACTAATTGAAAAATAATGTGCATTTTTGTGTTGCTTTGTGCGAATCTGTGCGTTAGTGTTTGCGGTGTTCTAACAACAGGAGATAAAAATGACAGGTGCAACAAAACTTTTAACGGCAACCGAAACGTGCTTACGTTTGCGAATAAGCCGCAACACACTTACCACCCATACCAAACCCGGCGGCAACCTAGCCGTAATCAAGACCACGGAAATTGGCGGGAAAAAATTCTGGCTTGAATCTTCCATTAACGAGTTTATTGAAGGAGGGAAATAGAATGTCTTTCTCACTAGCAAATATAACTCAGGGCGCCATATACAGACCACCTCGCATAGTTCTGCTTGGCGTCCCCAAAGTCGGAAAGTCAACTTTCGGAGCCAACTCAGATAGACCAATTTTTCTTCCCATCAAAGGCGAAGAAGGTATTGACGGATTGAATGTTGCTTCATTTCCTCCGTCACAAACATTCGCAGATTTAATGAGCGCTATATTATCTTTGTATAGAGACGAACATAATTTTGGTACAGTGGTAATTGATTCAGCCTCAGCCTTGGAGCCTCTTATATGGGATGCTGTTTGCGAAAAGCACAAGGTCTCTACAATAGACAAAGTTCTAAAGGGATACTCAAAAGGATATAACGAAGCGTTATATCTTTGGCGGCAACTCACAGAGGGTCTGGATGCTCTACGTAATCAGAAAAATATGACAATTATATTAATTGGCCATGTTAAGGTCAAATTGTTTAACGACCCAAACGGTGAAAGTTACGACCGTTATCAGTTTAATATAAATGACAAAGCTGCCGATTCACTGCTCTGGTGGGCTGACTCTATTCTGTTTGCCAACAAGAAAACCGTAGTCAGAAAAGAAGACGGCGGATTCAAGGACACGAAGAAAGGCCTCGACGTAACCGGAGGCAAGAGCTTTCTCTACACGCAATATCGCCCCGCACACCCAGGCGGCGGCAGAGACGCATACGGACATCTCCCGTATGAGATGGAACTTAGTTGGAACGCTTACATAACGGCCGTCGGTACGGCCATACAGCAAGAACAAACCGTAGTCCAAGACTACACAACAAGAAAGGTGTAAATCATGGCTGATTTAACACAGATGAACGGCGGTGTCCCATTTGACACTCATTCACTACCACCCACAGAAGACTTCGCACCTCTTCCAGCAGGATGGTACACAGGCTTTGTAGAAGCCGAAAAACTCAAAGAGACTAAAGCTAAAACAGGTTGGTATCTCAATTTGACCGTGAACGTCATGCAACCCGAAGAATTCGCAGGACGTAAAATCTTTCACAACATCACTCTCGTTAATCAAAACGAAAAAGCTGTTGAGATTGGCAAACGCGAACTCTGCGGACTTGGACAGGCGATAGGATTACTAGCAGTTCCTGACAGTTCCGAAATTCTCAACAAAATGTTGGATTTCAAACTGAAGGTTACAGCGGCCAAAGACGGTTACGATGCAGGAAACGAAATACGAGCATTCCGTGCTTGCGAAGGTCAAACAACTCCAGTTGCACAACAGGCTCCTGCTCCGACTCAACAGATTCCTGTCTATCAACAGCCAGCTCAACAGCCGGTTCAGCAGCCAGCTCAACAGCCAGTTCAGCAGCCAGCTCAACAGCCAGTTCAACAGCCAGCTCAACAGCCGGTTCAGCAGCCAGCTCAACAGCCGGTTCAGCAGCCAGCTCAACAGCCGGTTCAGCAGCCAGCTCAACAGCCGGTTC
>Ga0307928_10004055_pt1 | contig 11150 bp, 13 predicted proteins | sample AceLakmetagen232_FD_201815 | JGI IMG/M metagenome (GOLD analysis project Ga0307928, IMG submission 201815) | Saline water microbial communities from Ace Lake, Antarctica - #232 | ecosystem: Environmental > Aquatic > Non-marine Saline and Alkaline > Saline | place: Antarctica: Ace Lake...
TCCGCCTCCAGCGTCGTCTGCGTATCGTCGAGGATTTCCACCGTGATCGTCGGGCTGACCCCATTGATGCGAGTCGTGATATAGTTCTGGTCCGCCACATGGGCAGCGCCCAACAGGAGGTTCTCATACTTTTCAATGACCAGACTGTCCAGCAAGACCACCAAGGTGTAGCGACCGGCCACCGCGGATGCACGGGTGAGGATACTCACGCCATTGAACCATGAGCCGGAAGAGGTCGGACGGACCGCCAGAGTGTCCACTGCTTCCGCCTCATTCCGAATCGTGATGTCTCCCGCCGTGACATCGTAGTTTGCCACGCGGACGACCCACAGACGGCGGCCCTCAGAAAGATATTTCTGGGCGGCGTAGATGCCATAGTGGGTCAGTTTGGGCGGGCCGAAAATGCCCTCCAAGGTACCGACGTCGGTCACCAACGTCAGTTCGTCTGTAGGCCCTTTAGAGGCCGTGATCACAATGCCGAAAATGCTCGTCGCAAGTTCGGGTGCATAGAGCGAAAAGTCGCGTTCGCTGACATAAACACCTGGGCTAACCAAAACTGGCATTTTTCTTCCTCCTACTTGGTTTTTTAGGGTACGCTAATCTCATCTAGCAGCGCACCCACTTCAACCAGATCATCAGATTCGTTGATAGCCACATGAGCCGTTTCCACCCGGCCATAGCGCCGTGCCGGACGCGACAACCAACCCTGCATTCGAAGTTCCGCGGTGGTTCGCAACACCCGCTGCCGTTCCGCTGATTCAATTTGAGGCAGGCGCAAGATCTCCCCCAAGATCGTCCAGACCAAACGGGTGTCCATCGGAAACGGATGTTCCACGGTAAGGTACTTCCCTTGCCCGGGTTTGTCGAACAGCATCCGGAGTTGCAGTACCAAATCATCAAGGTCAAACAAAAGACGGGCCCAAAACGTGACCTGATAAGTAAGCATTGCTGGAATGGGCCAAGGCATCTCGTAAAAGATTTCGCGTCCCTTTTCCGCATCCCATAGCGAACCCATTCGAGCGACCACCGCTGGACGGTCCCGTTCCGGCTCATAGGTGACATCTACTCTATCAATGGAAGCGAACGGCAGACGAATTGTTTTCTGCTTGTCATCCGGCACGCCCCGATGCTTCCAGTACGCCGCAAAGGCCCGTTCCGGAACTGCGAACACGCATTCCAATAGCCGCCTTTGGGGCGTCGGTGGGTAGCCAAGGTTCTGGTGGATCAGATCCACCACCGCCCGATCATGCCCGCGGTACGGCTGAATCTCTTTTTCCAGTAGTTCGGTCATTGCGGTAGCAACCCCTCGGAGCGGGAAGCCGCAGATTCAAGGGCACGGATAAGATCCAAGCACCGGGCTTTCAAAGTGCGGGCTTCTTTCCGGTTCGCTTCCGTTTCCACTTTCTTGAACTCTCCCAACAAGCCATGAAGACCGGCCAAAAGAAGCGTTCGGTCTGTCACTTCGCACAACTCCGCCGCCTTCGCAGCAACGAACTTCCGCCACCGGCCATAAGCATAGCGTCCGCTGTGCACCAAGCGCCTAAGCCAAACTTGAGTACCTGCGACTACCAAGTTGTGATAGTTGCTTGTGTTCATCGGCTCCCAATTGATTCAGGGCTTGTTTCGCTTGACGTTCGACACCCATTGATGCCCGACGCCATACTGCCAAAGGCGGGACACCATCGGGATGCCCGTATTCCAGCGCCCAAATCAGTTCCTGTGTCAATCCCTGCTTTGCAGCGGCTTCGACGTCCAGTTCCGCGCCGACCGTACCATCAGTAGTGGACAAGCGGATGTTTTCGACGAAGGTCCGCTGAAGTTGCCCAGGTGTGGACAAGATGGGCCACCGTCGAAGGGCTTCCTCCCCAAAGGTTACTAAAGGCAGAGAAGTCTGAAGGCTACGTCCGAGGGACAAAATGAACAACTCCCGCAACGCATGCATCCGGTCCGAGACCATCTTGCGGCGCTGCCGCTCCGGAAGCCGTTGGGTGAAGGGAACGCTGGTTTCAAGAGTCACAGTCATTGACATCTTCGCAACCCTCAACAGGTACTGGGGGCTAAAACCTGGCGGTAGCCCAGGTCTACCCCAACTCAACTGTACTCGTGAAGCAACAGTACTTTGCAGCCGCTGTACGAAAGACTTTACGTCCTACCCTGCGCACTCAGACCACCGTCGTCTGTTTCGGGGTTTTCCGGCAGCCCAGCATCCAACCGGACCTTTTCGGCTATGGCTTGAAATTCCATCGGGATATCCGTATTTGCAAAGGTCCTGCCAATGCGCCACTCCAAAATTTCATACAGGGTACCACCCGAGTATGCGAAACGATCGCCTGTACTGCCAATCAGTTGGACCTGATGATCATTAGCAAGGGAGGCCAACCCCACGTGGACCAAACAAGGCACAGCAGCAAACAAGACCACGTCGCGCAACTGCTCGATGCCAAAGATGGTCATCGGATGGCTTTGCTCGGACGGCAGGGCGTATGCCCTCAGACGAATGACCGGAGACCATTGCTTGCGGTAGTCAGGAACCTCGAAGTGAATGTCGTCGAGTTCAGCGGGTGGGAGAAGACGATAATAGTCTAGGAGAGGAAAGTGGCGATCGCTATATTCTTCCACCATGTCGTACAAAAGACTCAAGTCATCGATTGCCGGAAAAACTGGGTATTCAAACGGCATTTGCAGACTCCTCAGAGCGACGCGCCTTCAAACCGCGGATGCCATAGCGGATGAACACCTCAGCAGCTCCTGCGACAGAATTCCATGTGTCCGGCGGCGTGTAAATGTCGATCTGCACCATGCTAAACTGGGGCATCTTTGCCAGGACGCGCTGGGCGGTCCGCTCGCTTACCCCCGACACAACCTCCATGCAAATCCGGTGGGGGTCATCCTTGCGTTTGCCATAGGCCCCCGCCCACCGAAGCGGCGACAGACCACCATACCATTTCATCCAACCCTGACGGGCCATTGCATCAGAAACAGATTCCCCAGCGTTCATTTCGAGATCAAATTCATCCATCAGGGCCAGGCCGACGTTGTCATGATCCAGCGAATCGGAGACGAAGACCTGACCTTCCGGGCTGATGTAGCCCATGTCTTTTGCGGTCGCTTCTTCGGGGTCCACCTCCTTCACCACAATATCTTCGAACTCAATTGTGTGTGCTTCATTCTCCTTTCGCCGACGGCGCTTCTTCTTCTTTTTGCGGACTCCTAGCATCTTCCGGTAGGTGTGCATTGGTACACCCAGCGGAACTTCATAACTCCCAATGCTACCCGTAGTCACCATTTCATCCGCCAAGGCATCGATGTCTAAATCGCTTTCTTCTTTGCTATTCCGCTTGAACAAACGGACGCGAGATGCTGGAATGGGCCCACGAACTGTTGCTGTCCCAGTAAGTTCAATTGTATCTGCTGCGGCAATATCGTCCAAGGGCACTTCGTCATCCTCGCTTCTATCGCGCAAGATTTCCGGCACGCCTTCCTCCCAAAACAAAGACATTCGGGGTTCATCAAGGTAAGCCCCCGTATCTATCAGGGATGGATAGTCGGGCAAAAGATCAAGGCCGCGCACATCCACCTCGTAAACATGCTGACCAATTTCATACGGTTTGGAATTTGTTGACAAATAGATAACGGATTTGGGGAGCACGCCAAGTTCAATTGCCCATATTCCGGAAATAGTTGAACCACCTCCCTTGCCACCCACCAAACCTTCCTTCTGCACGACAGAGGGATCCACCCAAGATGAGTGGTACATCTTTTTCGGCACCGAGATATCTTCCGCTCGGACAAGTTGATCCACAAGGCGTTCAAATTCCAGTTCGCGCTGTATCTGGCCACCTTTGACCAGGCGCACATAACGGTCCACATCCGCAAGGTAGCGGGCACGGTTGACACGAACGCCGGGATTGTTCTTCTCGTACCAGCAAATAGCAGCTATGAGGGCTTGTTTCTTTGTCGACGCAGATGTCTTCTTCTTGATGGGTATGCCAGGAATGTCAACCGCCCACAAGTATTTTTCCACCGTGCGTCCTGGCTGACCCTGGTAGTATTCCTCCCATTCTACCGGCCACTTTGGCGAAAACTTTCGGCCGATATAAGTGACATTCTGGATGCGATCCGCCACAAACATCTTGATACTTTTTTTGTACATATCGTAGCCGAACAGTACGGGCACCCGGCGAGGGGGCCTATCATACCCGTCAACGTGCACGCGCCGCCATCGGACAGAATAGGGGGCCACCGAACGGTAGACATGCGTCGGACGACCGAAATCTGCACCGCCCCGCTGGGTGGTAATTTTTGGACGGTAGTAAATCCTAACCATTTCATGACGACGGGCAGCATCCGCCAAGCCAACCATGAGAGCCCGCGTATCCGGGTCCAGCCCTTTCCAGGGACCACGAGTGGGGCCAGTAGGGCGGGCAGGCCGTTTCAACCCGGGTTTCACTGCTTTGATCTCTGCTAGGTTACCCTGTCCGCAAGCCTGGGCAGCCCCAGCGGGCACTTCAGGTCCCGAAGGACCTCTGAGACCCCCCTTACCCTCAAATACACGGACATTCAGGTCCTGCAAGAAACGTCGTGCGGCTCGACAACTCCTATGCCCCGGAAAGGTCAAACGGATTAGTGGGCTTCCATCCTCCGACCGGCCACCAGGTCGGACTTGTGGCTCATCATCCCGCACAATCGGAAGTTCAAGGAGCAATCGAATAGCTTCGGTCCAATCACTCTTCCGAATTCGAATTGATGTTTCAGTTTCCACACCAAAACGGTCCTTCCTACTACTAACCAACAATGGGTAGGTACATCGCCCGCGCCAACTTCTTTAGAGCTTCTTCAACCCGGTCGAGGGCCTCTTTCGCTTCCGTCGCCAATTCCGCCCCATCCAACATCAGAGTCCCTGCAGGGGCAGGCACACCACCCCATTTCCGTCGAACCATCGACAAGCGTTCCTTGGCATAAGCAGTGCACGCTGCCAGGAAATCCTTCGAATACCTTTGCTTACTCCCCTCCATCATAATTGGCACTGTCACGTTGTGCGCGGTCACATAGCAAACGTCATACGGGCCGCTCCAGAGATCCAAGTACAGACGCCGCATCACGGGGTCGTACCGCCATCCCGGATCGCTCCCCCGGACCCTTTGGAACATCTCGCTGTACATCCGCAGCATGTACCACTCGCCCAGCGCAAATGGGGGATACGCCATCCGGGATAAGATTTCGAAGAGACTCATCCGCAAGACATCGCGTTCGGCAGTAGGCCAGACGAATGAAACATGATTCACACCAACAACATCTTCACTCATTTGGATGTAACCACCCCCGGTGGATGTCAGATAAGAACGGTTACCAGAGACGGTGATGCCATGCTCATTCAGCAAGTGCGCTTCCATCTCCGTTAGTGTCTCGCAGTGGAAGTTGCATTCTTTGCAGTAATACAAGCCCCCCTGAAGGCTCCAATAGTGCGTCGCCTGATCTACGCCAGGCGCCACCGGGCTAGTGACCACGTTGTAGCGGGCAATGAACAGATATCTGTTGAAAAGTCGAATGGCATCATCGACAGCATCTGTCAACTGCTGACTGGTGAGTTCGACTTTGACCGTTGGGGCGCCCAGTGACCGTTCGATGTATGATACACAGTCTGCGGGGTTTCTGATGGCCGTCTCGGGCATGGTCAGGGGAGCCTCCTATTTACTGGGGGCTTCGGCCTTGACCTTGTGGATAGCCCGCCGGTGATTTGCCAAACCTCCCTCTGACTTGAACAGACGGCTGCACTCCGGACACTGGTACCCCACCGGCAGTTTCTCAGTGGCTTCATCGGACGTCGCGGTTGGTGCCGGGGGTACTTCCCCTGGGGCGCGCTCCGGCTTCGGTGAGGTTGCCGGCGCGGTGGTCAGTGAGGTATCCGGTGGCGCAATTGGTACCTCCGCCACACCCGCTGCGGATATTCCGTGCTTTGACAACAGGTGGGTTTCCATGACCGTTCTCGAACCAGTACGGAAAATATCGCAGTGTTTGCATCGATAGATGCCCGTTTGCCTGCTCCAATCCGGCGTCTCCGCTTCCGCAGGCGGTTCCACTTGATCAAGCATCCCCTGCGGTTGATGGGATTCCAATTCTGCCTCCGGAACACTTGCCGGCGTAGGTTGAGCGGACCTGGGCTGTGGTCTGGCCCCTGCCCGCACGGGCCGACCTGTGTCACCAGCCGGCACTTTGGTCAGTCCACCCTTACCAACAAACCGCCCAAACCAGGGGTCCGTCACCCACTGACCCGGATTGATGGTCACAAGGCCTCCCTGTTTTGCAGGAAGGATGACCGGGCCACTCCGCTGGTTTACGAACCGATATTGTGCCATTCCGAACCTCCCTCCCCAATCCCTCTTCATTCCAAGGGAGGGGCCCCAATCAGCCCCTCCCTATTACCCCATCCTGTAAATCTCCACTTACGGGCCGAATGCCCCTCCAGATTGAACAACTTCACCTAGACAATACATATAGGGATTCACAACTTTCTGTCCGGCGCGTTGCATCATGGCCTTCCTCGACACCATGTCATCCAGCGTGATGACAGGAGTCACGAACAGCCCCAAGAAGGGCGCGTGGATGTAGCCCGTATCCAGCCAGTTGGACCCCTTGAAGGCCATCAGGAAGCGGTTCCGATTGGGCATCGTCGGGTCCTTATAGACGTCGAAGTCCCCGACCTTACCAATCTTCCGCATTCCCGCATCCGTCTGTTCGCCACCTCCGGACGACTTGAACTTATCCAGCGTCTCCAGAACGTCGCAGACGCCAATGCCCGCGACGATCTTGTTGCCACCCCGGCGCTGAGTCGCCGTGTAGATGGCATTGGAGGTCTGGATGAGCGCATCGTACAGGCTTTGCTTGTGCCAGATCCAAGGCACGTTCAGTGGAGGCGTCCGATCCCACTGGACCGGTGCCGCCGTGGCGCTGGCGATCTGCTCCAGGTGGCGGATGATGCGGTAGTTGATCTCCCGCTGGATCTCGTTCGCCATGTACGCGGTGAGTTCCACGTCGGCATCAGCTCCAAAGTACGCCTTGAAGTTTTGCTGACTCTGGACGCTCACCAAGTATTTCAGGCGGAAGTCCCGAGCGGTGACGGGGCTGGATGTCATGACCAACTCGATCTCCGGCGGCGATTGTCCCTCGCCGTCGAATTCGTAGTCCGCCGTGATGGTCGCACCAGCAGTGGGCGCCGTAGTCCACGTCATGTTGTATACGCCGCTCTGGTAATTGATCGTCCCGGTGCCATCACCTCCAAGCACTCCGTTCCCATCGTCGACCACTTGCCACGTTCCATCCTTGATCTTCACGGTCCCAGGACGGATGGGTCGCCAATCCAGCGTCCCACCAAAGACCGTCTGCACGGCGTTGCCAGCCCCGTGCGCTTCTTCCTCCACTATCTCATCCGTATAGTGGATGTCCGTAGCGGGACCGCGCCGGACGTCGAACATCCGGCCACCACGCTGGATCCGTCCCTTGCGCGTTCCGTACAGGATGTCCATGAAGAAAACCGTCCCGTTCGGGGCCGTCAAAGGCTGGACCGTCACAAGGTCCGCTGCGACGAGGTTGGCGTAGACCGCCCGGAGCAATGGGAAGATGAACTTTTCGAAACTTCCCACGTGCACCGTCCGAACCGATTCGTCCACCTCCTGCGTAAGCCAGCGGTAGACGTTCTCGCAGATGAGTGCGACTCGGCCTCGAACAGTAGGATCCTCGATGCCCTTGAGGAAATCCACCGTTCGGTGCTGCGAGAAACCCCGGATAGCGGAACCGGGTATCTTGCTCCAGCGATCTGCCGCCGACTCGCAAATCGACTGGTACTGCGTCATGTCCTCACGAAGTTCCGGCGTCATAGTCGCCGGACCACCCAAACCGTCCCTAGGCATCTGACCACTCCTTCACTTGGTGCTCTCCACCCTTCGCAACGACACGAAGGATCTTTCTCTCCGTCCGCTATTTATTAGGGCACTCAACACACGTCCCACCCAGAGAAACAGGAGGCCGTTCTACAACCCCCTTGCCGCCAACCCTTCGATGATTGTCTTGGGTCCGCGCTTCGCAACTTTTGCGGGCAAGCGTCGTCCGGCGGGGTCCACTACACCTACAGCCGCCGTGCTTTCCGCCACCCTTCGTCGCGGTTTCTCGGAACGTGCACTTTCAGCGCCCGTCGTCTCTTCCTCTCCTTCCTCCTCTTGAACTTTCTGCGCCAACTCCTTCGTCAGCCGCCGCCCACGGTCCAGAAGGGCTTGGCTCAGTTCTTTCAGTTTCTGGTACCGTGTTTCTGAGCGCAACCGAGTTATTCGTTCCTTCCGGGCCCTTCTCAGCAGCGCATCACTCAAACGTTCGGTGTGGGCCAAGCGCTTCAGAAGATCATCCATCGACTCTTCAGCGGGCGCTCCAGCGGCACCACCAGCAGTTTCCGGTGGTTTACCCGATGATTTGTCCTCAGCGGGCGGTGGCTCCTTCTTATCAGGCGGATGTTCGGCACTATCCACCCTGCGGGCCATTTCAACCAGCAAACCTGCCACAGCATCCGGTTTCCTCTTCGGCTTTCCCACGGCAGTCCTCCTCTCCTTCACTGTGCCGGTTGCGGCCCCGGCTTTTGCGTTGGTCGCCTGTGCCTGCCACAGACCGACAATTCGTTTATGTTCCGTCTGAAGCGCCGCTCGCGTCCCTTCCACGAGGGTCGCTTTCTTTTCCGCCGTGTCGTGAAGCAAACAAGCGACGCGGCTACCCACCTCTACCAAACGTAGGGGATCTGCCCCAGTGGTCTCCCGAGCCTCCCGGAGAAGGGCCTCGGGAACATCCGCCGATGGGTGTCCTTTCGTCGCTGGAACGATGCCTGTGTAGGCAACCTCAACACTTGGGCTGTAAACAGCGTCGAAAGTCTCACATTGATAGTTGTCCTGAACAACCTCAACCGTTTCCTCATCCGGCACCAAATCGCCTCGCCCACGGCTGGATATGCCAATCGGGATGTTGCAGAGGAGAAGTTCCTCAAGAATTCGTCCGTTCGGCGTGTGGAGCACCATGTACTCACCAACCACGTAGCTTCCAGCAGGTACCTTGAAGTCGTTCCCCTCTTCCAGATCCACCATTTCGGGGACGCGGTCGATAAGGTGCGCCGCCCGCCCCAGGTGGGTCATTCCACTCTCAGGATGTTCCAATTCCCCAAGGGCCAACCTTGATTCGATCCGTCGAACCAGTGGAGAATCTTCCGCTAGTTCCTTCTGCCAAACCGAACGGGGGTAAAGGCGGTTGTTGAGGTTCTTCCGATCCATGTTCTGAAAAATTCCCCGGGCACGTAGTCGTTCACCACCATTGACTGTGGCGCGTTCGACCACTTGATGGTGGGAGACTATGGGGTGCATCTTCTCTTCCAACAGCGGCGGCCGTTTGTCTTCAGCAACCCTTGACATTGCATTCTCCCACGGCTATCTTCGCAAGAAGGTCCGTTTTGCGTCATCGAGGCTCACTCGGTGGTACTGCCATAGCAGAGTACCCACCCAAACTGCTCCGAAGGACCACACGTAGTCCACCAAGTGCGCTGCCCCCTCGCAACCCAAACGCTCCAGATACCATGTCAGGTTATCTGATTTCACCAAGTAACTGTCACCAGAATCCAGAACCAAAGTCACAAAGTTCGCATTCGGATCCCGGAGAAGGACCAATTCATCCGGCCGCGGATTCAGGGGGGGCATCTTCCCCTGCCGGGAGGCACCCGCCTGGGGGCGTCGACCTACGACAGGCACTGGTGAAGCCAATCCCATCCGCTAACTCCCTTCTTCGGCCTCCGCCGCTCCCCGTGGCGGAAACTGGACACATAGCAGGTGAACAGAACCAGCCTGTGGCACCGGGAGACTGGCAAAGCGCAAATACCGCCGGGCAATTTGGAACAGGATGGTATGTTCGCTTTTCGGCACCAACTCTAGGCTAAGAAGCCCAGCAACCCACGGTGACGAAAACGGAACCACGTACCACGTCGCACGATCATCCGACTCCTGAACCTCCAGCGTAACATTTGCAGCTGCCTCGTTCTGTGAAAAGACCGACATCCCGCGAACGTGGGTCGCTGGTATGGGACCATCATCCAGAATGCGGCTGAAACCACTTGGTCCAATATCCAATCGAGTATGTTCCACGGCGTCGGCTGACATTCCAGGTTTCCTTTATCGCTGTTCCCGCCCTACCAAAATCGCAACGGCTCGGCTGGCCGGGAGGATCCCACGCCGGACGTCATCCACTAATTCTTCGGCTTTCTTCTGCGGCGTCTTGGTGCTGACCATCACATCCTTGCTTTCGCAGAAGGGGCACGAAACGTTCCGGCTGCTAAGCCACTCACGGTGGCAGGATGAACAAACCAAGACGCGAAGTTTTTCCTTTCCGGGCTGCCCTTTGCTTTCACCCCCAGGCTCTTCCTCTTCCCCCCCAAGTCCGGGCTCTTCTTCCCCCGGCTCCTCCTCGGGTGGAAGTTCCTCACCTGGTTCCTCTTCCGGAGGCGGTTCCTCCTCCGGTGGCATTTCGGACAGCGTGGCTTCAATACTGAACTCAGCACCGCAGGAAGGGCAGATCAGTATGGCATCTTCTTCCAAGGTCTGTAGTCCATAATCACTGAATAGGTGGTTCTTGCCACACTTCAGGCACCGAACCCGATTCGCAGTTGCGATCATCAGCTGCCTCCTCCTTCTTTTTTCCTAACAGGAATTTCACCCGTGAGGGACACCTGGATAGGCACTTTGCCAGTCATCGGCTGTCCTTCCGCAGGCACGTCGCTTGATGCCACTACGACCCATTCCGCCCCTTCCTCGTCGGAAGGCTCAAGGCGGGCCAACACGTCGGTCTGCACAAGTGTATCGACAAAACCTTCCAACTTTTCTTGTGTCACCTCTCCGGAAAAATAAATGCGGACTTCATTGGCTTCCACATCCAGGATGCTCCCGATGAAGAAATCAGACAATCCCTGGACATGCATCTTCCGCATCATCAAACCAACGCCAGCACCAATGGCGGTGTCCGCTGGATCTTGGAGAAGCGACCCCAAAGCCGTTTCCTTTCCGTACCCAAAGAACCTTTCCGTTCGTCATAACTTACGTCTCACCTGGTCTGCTTCGACCGTCGTTGTCCATTCT
>Ga0307928_10004057_pt1 | contig 11148 bp, 11 predicted proteins | sample AceLakmetagen232_FD_201815 | JGI IMG/M metagenome (GOLD analysis project Ga0307928, IMG submission 201815) | Saline water microbial communities from Ace Lake, Antarctica - #232 | ecosystem: Environmental > Aquatic > Non-marine Saline and Alkaline > Saline | place: Antarctica: Ace Lake...
GTCATGTATTTATTTAATGTTGATTCTTATTTTTTAATCTTAAGATCATCTTTATTTTTTGAAAATAATGTTATTTCTAAATCATTATTATTAGATGTTATTAAGATCTCTTTATAATATGATTCATTATCTAATTTATTTATTTTAGATATTGTTATATTATTAACATTATGTATTAATTGATCCATTTTGTCTATCTCCATAATTTATTTATTTTATATTATGTCGGTGTCTTTTCTGTTTTCTTTATGTATTATGTTATTTCTTAATATTATATAGAATTGTTTGTTTATAAATGATTCTATATTGTGTTATTATGTAACAATAACAACAAATATCTATATTTTATATATATTTTTTTTATTTTGTGTATAACATATTAATACATTTTGTTATATATTGATATGAATCTATATAAGGATTTCATTTCACGAGGAGAGAAAAATATATATACTAATAGTGGTCATTTCACACATAAATTATATTTTTTATGATTTGAATTTTTAATAAATAGGGTTAAATTGATTGTTTTTAGATTTTTTAATATATCTACCTATAGTATTGTCTGAAATGTTTAATTTCTTAGAGATTTGTATATTATTTAAACCTTTTTTATGTAAATCAATAATTAGAATAATAGTACTAGTAGAAAGTTTGTTGTAAGGGTTGTATTTGCCTTGCTTTTTTAAGCCAGCATGATGTAAAGATGTATGTTCTTCTCTGGACATTATTTTTAAGTTAGCAATTCTATTATCTTTTTTGTTTTTATTTATATGATGTACTATTTCATTTGAATTAAGAAGTCTTCCAAGGTATTTTTCCATAACAATTCTATGTTTTGGTCTACGTTTTGCCCTATGGGCAACTAGTACATATCCCTTGTTAAATGTCTCTTTTTGCATAGCAGTTGATATCAACCGCAGTATATAAATGTTCGCATTGTAATAATAGAAACAAATAACTTTATATACTAGTTAGTTTTTAATAAATCATCTGCGTTAATCTGTGTAAACGGGTGTTAGCGGATAGGAGGTAAAAAATGAAGAAACCAAGTGTTTATCTAAGTTTAGAAACTGATTCTATAGAGTCTACTAAGAAAAAAGCAATTGAAAAATATAAAGAAGATACTGGAGATGAAACTCATATGGAATATCCCAATTGTGAATTAGGTATTGATGAATTTAATTTTGATAATGGAAATATAAGTATTAGTGGAAATATTTATGAAACTAGTTCAGGTAAGAATTTAGGATATATTTCCTTAGATTTTGAATTAGAAATAGATACAGTAATAGAAATAATAGAACACTATAGAAAAAAACTAGGTAAACTTAAAACAATTTTTGAAGCATCAAAATAGATAATTTATTAAAAATAGAGATAAAATATAGATAACTTTATATAGTAGAAAGAATTTATTAGTCTATGATAATTCAGGATTTAGAAAGTAAAGGCTGGAAGGTAATAAAAAAAGAATTTGATTACATTTTTGCAATAAGAGAGTCTACTGGGAAAAAGGCTTTTTTTATTAATTCAGAAACTGACTTAAGTAAAATAGAAATAATGAGAGTTTGGACTAAAAAAGGATTTCATCCCTTTATTTATGATTTGAAAGGAGGGATTAGTTATTTTGATTTATTATTTGATGAATCAGTAAAAAATCCATAATGGAAATAGAAGAACTTATTAGAATCATTAAAATGATTTTTAAAGGTGAGATGAAGGTTTTTGTAAAACAAATAAGGGCTCAAAAGTGTTCTGGAGTCATTTATGTACCAAGAAACCTAAGAGATAAAAAAGCAATTGTATTAATTGAAAATGAGGACCAAGGAACAAATACTTCAGGGCCAGAGTGAATCTGTTTTTTTAACTAGCTGTTATTTTAATTTAGAAACCTGGGCAGAAAGAGTACTAGGGCTTGAACTTAAACCTTTTCATAAAGATTGGCTTAGGATTATAAAAAATTATGATAGAGTAGCTATTTCAGCACCTACTGGTTTTGGAAAAACTACAATTTTTGGAGTAACTTACCCACTTTGGTTAGCTTATTTTAAACCAAAATCTCTTTCTATAATAGTAGCAAAGTCTATTAGAACTCAATCAGCCAAAGTAATGGAAGATATAAGAGAGCAAATAGAAAATAATGAAATTTTAAAACAACTTGTTCCTAAAGATTCTAAAACTTCATGGACAAAGGAAAAATTAGTTACAAGTAATGGCTCTAAGATTCTTTATTCAAGTAATACAGTAAATATAAGAGGATTACAGGCAGACTATGTATTTGCTGATGAAATAGCTACTTATCCTGACCATGAATTATTTTATAGAGATGTTTCTACCAGAGTAGTAAGTAAAAAAGGAAAATTAGCTGCTGTTTCAACTCCTTTACATACTTCTGACTTACTTTCACAACTTATGAACAAACCAGAATATTATTCAAAAACTTATCCTGCGATTGTAAATAAACTTGGTGAACCAGATGAAAAAGGAAATTCAATCTGGCCTGAGAGATTTCCAAAGAGGTACTTAATGAGGGAGAAAAGATTATCAGGACTTTCTAATTTTGAAAGAAACTACATGTGTAATCCTAGGGCAGAGGCAAAAGACCCAGTTTATACTTTAGCTAGTGTTGAAGATTGTTATGATGTATCTAGGACTTTTACAAGTGAATTAGAAGGAAACCAAGTATACATTGGATGCGACTTTGCGATTAGCTCAGGGCCTACTGCTGATTTCGATTGTTATATAGTATTAGAATATGTTGGAGATAAAATAATAGTCAAACACGGAGAAAGATATAGAGGTATGCCAATTCCAGCTAAATTAGCCAGACTTAGAGAGTTAAATAGAATTTACAAGCCAATGAGATTTGTAATGGATGCTACTAACATAGGTGGAGGAATAGTTCAGCAACTTAGGTCGGAAGGTTTACCAATAGAAGACCAATCATTTCAGTCACTTGCTAGGAGAAAATTATTAGTAGACCTTAAGTCAGTAATAGATAGCAAGAGATTAATAATTCCGAGAAACTTAGATTCATCTAGTACAGTTTTTTTTACAGATAAATTAACAGAAGAATTAATTGGATTCAGAGAATCAAAGTCAAAAATTACAGGCTCTTTACAGCTTGTTTCAGTAGCTGCACATGATGATACTGTTATGGCTTTAGCTATGGCAGCCAAAGGAGCAAGTGTTTTAAATTCAAATTTTGAAGATCATATTTCTTTTGGAAATTAGAAAAGTTTAAATAATAGTCTTTCTTATTAAAAACAAGTGATAAAGAGTTTTTCACTTTTTATCACCTCCTTATAAAAAATGAGGTGGGCATCGTGCCCTCATTAAAATGGATATAGCACAAAATATAATTGAAGAAGTTTCTAAAAAAGACATAGTTCAGGAAGTAAAAAAAATTCCTAAAGTTTCTGTAGTACCTATGATTCAAAAAAAAATCAAAAAGGAAAAGAAAGAAATTAAAATAAAAAAACCTAGTTTTGTAAAAACTAAATTATTTCTTGAAAAATACAAAGAAAAAATTAATTTTATAAGAGAATTTATTTTCTATTCATTAATTTATGGAATAATTGTAAATTATATGTTATGGGGTGTGTTTGGAATTGGTTTTAGTATTTTTAGATTCCCTGCATTTGGAATTCTCGTTTATTTAATAAAAGAAGAGGGGGTAATTTTTTTAAGAAAAGTATTTAAAAAATGAGAACTATTTCAGAAGTTTTTGAATTTGAAAAAGTAGTTCAGTTAGCTAGTGCTGAGCCAAGAAATGTAGCAGAACAAAAAACAATCAAAGAAACTCCTGAAATTGAAAGAGTAGACCCTGTTGAATTAGAGTATGCTTATATAAAACATCCAGTAGTTTTTAATGCAATAAATAAAGCAGTTCAGTCTATTATGTCAGCAGGCTGGAAATTAAAATGTAATGATGAAAAAGTAAAAGAATTCTTTGAAAATTTTATTGAACAAGTTGGAGAAGTTGGAGAGGATATAACATTTGAAGAAATTTTAGAAAGTTTATTTAAGTACCAAATGATTTATGGAAATGCTTATTTAGAAACTGTACTTGGAAAATATACAGATGACCCTGATAATATTGTAGATTTAGTTATTTGTGACCCTAAAAGAATAGATTATGCTAAGTCATCTGATGGAAAAATAGTTTTAGATGAATATGGAAAACCTAAAGGTTACATACAAAAGTGGCCTTATGAAGTAAGTACACAGGGAAAAGGAGACCCAATTAAAGAAGGTTCTAATATAGGTCTAGGGATTAATCAAATATTTTTACTTCCTAAAAGAATCTGCTCTTTTAAATTATATACTTATGGAGATAGGTTTTATTCTCAAGGTTTAATAGAAGCAGGATACAAGTCTACTATTTATGAAATGTTAGCTAAAAAAGCACATATAAATTCAATAGAACAAAAAGGAGAACCTCCAGTTATTGACTATGTGGGAGATGAATTTCATCAGCCAACTCCTCAACAAATTGATAATGCAAGTACAGTTATGAAGGAATTTAAATACAATAGATATTTTGCTTTTCCTTACTGGCATAGAATAGAACCATTAAAGTATAAATCAAATGATGTTGTAATTAATTCTATGAAATATTTAAGAGAGGATATGGGTGCTTCTCTTGGAATGCCAATGGCTTTTGCTACAGGTTCTGGAGAGTCCACTAATCGTTCTACATTAACTACACAACATTTATTTTTAACATTTACACTTAATGATATTGTTAAAAAAACACTCACTACATTAAGAAAACATGTTTTTAAAAGAATTTCAAGATTTAATAAATTTGATGAAGTGCCTGAAATAGTTTGGGGATATATAGGTGTTGAAGAAATTAATGAAAAAGCAGCAAGGCTTGTAAGTTATGTAAATGCTGGGATTATGTCGCCAGAAGAAGCTAAGGAGTATGCAATTGAGTCTGAGAGGTTAAAATGAATTCTACCTTTCCAGAGATTGAAGAAGATCTAGAAATTTTTGAGCTTCAGGCATTTGGAAGTTCTGGAGGAAAAAGCAGAGTAGCTGAAAAACTTGTTAGTCTAATTCCAGAGCATGATACTTATTTAGAGCCTTTTGCTGGAGGAGCTGCAGTTTTCTGGAAAAAAGAACCAGTAAAAGTTAGTGTACTTAATGATAAAAATTCTGAAATTGCTTTTGCTTATAAGTTTATTAGAGATTGTAAAGAAGAACAACTAAATAAACTTAAACAAATGAATTGGACTCCAAATAAATCTACTTTTTTTAGGCTTAGAGATTCAAAGCCTCCTCAAGACCCTGTACAAAGGTTTTATAGATTTTTCTATGTACAAGCTTATTCTTATGGACTTAGTTCTAAAACTTATGGATACAAAACCAAAAAAGTAGGAATATTTAATCGTATTCCAAAATTAAAAGAAGAATTAAAAAATACAAAAATTTATAGTGATGATTATTCAAAGATTTTAAATAAGTACAATTCAGAAAGTACTTTTGCTTATTTAGACCCTCCTTATCCAGATGAATGGGCAGGGCCTGAAGGAACTAAACTTTTTTCTAAAGAAGATACACAAAAACTTCATAATACTCTTAAAAATTTTAAAGGAAAATTCTTACTTAGTATAAATAACCTTGATTGGATTAAGAAAATGTTTTCTGATTTTAAGTTAGCTAAATTAAAAGTTCCAAGGTCTTTTAGAAAAGGAGACCCTCCTAAATATGAATTACTTATTGCAAATTATGATATTAAAAATTTAAGTAAAGGAGTAAGTACTTCTGGTACTACAGCAGGCAGTTCAATTTCTGCTCATGGTTTACAGCCAGCTTCAATTGGTACTCCTGGTAAAAAAATAAATATTCCAAAAAAGAAAAAAGAAAAATGGGAAATTAAACTTGAAGAGGAAAATAAAGAATTGTTTGTAAGAAAAAAAGGAGATAGCTGGTGTGTAGTTCATAGTGATGGTAGTGTTATAAAATGTTATCCAGGTAATCCTTATGGAAAAGAGAAAGCTGATAAAATGCATAAAGCGATTATTATAAGTAAAATAAAAAGAGGAAAAATGAGTGTAACAGATAGTACTGAAAATTTATCTCCGTTTTTTGATCAATTTAAACCAATTACTTTAGTAAATAATTTTATTTCTTTAGTTGGTTCAAATATGAAAATGGAAGAAAATAACAAACCAAATAATATAAACTTACATCTTAAAATAGGTGAAAATATTAAAGATTATTTAGAAAGAACAATAAATATAAGATTTGATAAATTATTAGATAAAAAATTTGCAGATAAATTACATATTTTTTCAGGGGATATAGAAGGTTCTAGTAATTCTTTGGTTCCATTATATCATCTAGCTTTAATTCCTGCTGATAGGAGTGTAGTGGAAATGTCAAATGTTAATTTATTAGAACCTTATTTTCCACAAAAACCAGAAGGTTCAGTTTATTATGATTTAGATAAATTTATAAAAATACTAACATGATATTAAAAATTATAAGGGGGTTTATAAAATGACAAGAGAAGTCGTAACAAGAACTGATGGCGAGACTATAGATATAGTTGAAGCTCAGGCTGAATCATACGATAATAATGCTAAAGTTTTAGTGTCTGCTGGAGTTGCAGATATATATATCCAAAAAATAGCTTATAAGTCTGGAACTAGTTTACCAGAATATATTGGGTTAGCCTTACCTGGTACTGCTGATTCTGCTGCTACTTGGCAAATAAAGAAATTAACATACTCTGGAAATAGTGTAATTTCAATATTATTTGCACATGGTGATACTAAATTTAATAATGTTTGGGATGACCGAGCTGATACAGGAGAAATTACTTATTCATAAAATGGGAAAATGGTTAATGTTTGGAATTTGTATAATTTTATTAGTTACAGTTGTAGCTGCATATGAATTAACAACAACTTATAATCCTTTTACAGGGAAATTAGATTACCATATTACAGGAAATTTGACAGGTAATAATGTCACAGCAGATTGGTTTTTTGGTAACTTTGTAGGTGAAACTTGGGGCAATATTACTAATATTGTAACAACAGGTAATTATATTTATAATGGGACTGGTGGTCCTACTGTCACATTATTATTTAATGAAAGTTTTCTGAATCGTACTATAAATTTAATAGTTACAGGTACTGCTGGTGATAATGCTAGCTGGAATCAAAGTTTTTCAGATACTCTTTATGCTGGAATTGAATGGGATTACAATCAAACATTAGGAACTTTTAACCAATATGGGAAGTGGTGGTATAATCAAACAATTCCTGCTCAAACTTATGCAGATGCCAATATGACTATTAGTGTTTTACAGGCAATCTTAAACTCAACAGGGATTTATTCTACTTATAATTCAACTTATGGTACTTGGGCTTATAATCAAACAATTGCTACATTCACTCTTTACAATTCAACATGGGATGAAAGTGGATGGGTTACTGCTAATTTTATTGCTAATTCAGATTTGCCATTAGCAAATAGAACATCTCCTTATTGTGGAAATATAACAGGAGCTGCATCTGATTTATGTACAATAACTGCTGGAACTGGTAATGCCTCTTGGAACGAGTCTCATGCAGATACTCTCTACTCAGCAATAGAATGGGGCTACAACATGACAACAGCAACCTACAACCTGTATAATGCTGTTTGGTTATCAACTTACAATGCTACTTATGATGCCTTTGCTACAAATGTCTCAATTAATTATACATTAGATACCTATAACAACTGGAATACTCTTTGGTCTGCTCAAACAACAATTTGGGATGCTGTTTTTAATACTACTGGGGATGATAGATGGTCAGGTGGAGGATTAGATGGGAACGCATCAAGTATTTGTGCAGATGATGAAGTTCTTCTTGGAAATGGAACCTGTCAATCAAGTGCAGTTTATTTTGATGATACAAATACTCAAAAAGGAACAACAGGCCCTTATCTTTATAATGATTCAACAAATATTATCTTTAATGAAACAATACTAAACGAGACTATAGATATGAGAGATAATGATACAATTATTGGGAATTGTAGTGTTGATTTGAGTTGTACAGATGTAGCTTATGATAGTGAGTTAGATTATACAATAATTTGGGACACAGATTTTAACACTTCCTTCGCTGATTTAGACCAAGTTGGGACTGGTAATGCAAGTTGGAATGAAAGTTTGGCTAATACTCTTTATTCAGATATCCAATGGAATTATAATCAAACAATAGATACATTTAATTTATGGAATACAACTTGGGATAATAGAGGATTTGTTAATTTGATTAATGAAAGTTTATCTACAAGAATTGATAGTTCAAGTGGAGATAACTCTTCTTGGAATGAATCTCATGCTAATACTCTCTATGCTCCAAATACCACAGCTGGTATTCAGTACTTAATTAACAACACAGGTGTTTATTCTACTTACAATGCAACCTATGATTCATATGCAACTAATGTCTCTATAAATTATACTAAAGTAACTTATGATAACTGGAATACTGAATGGATTTCAACTTACAATTCAACTTATGTTTTATATAATGATACTGATTTAGTTTTAAGTATCAATACAAGTAATAATATTGATAATTTAGGATTTCTAAATAAATCAGGAACAAATGCAAATCAAGATATAAACATCTCACCATATAATTTTCAAGCAGGAAATTTAACTTTAACACAAAAAATAACATTTTCATTAGGGGAAATATTGGATAATATTGTTGATGGATGGATTAGAATTACTGGCGGATTGAATGTTACTGGAAGCTTGGAAGTTGGAGAAAATATAACTGCTATTTATCACTGTGATATAGGTGGATGCTATAATTTAACAGATTCTAATACTATTTGGAGTTCAACATATAATTCAACATATGATTCTTACAAAACTAATGTATCTTATGGTGATATTTTTATTAATACAACAGGAGATACAATGACTGGATACTTAAATATGACTGGAGGTCAAAATATGACATTACCAGATAATAGCTATGCTTGTTTTGGAGATGCTGGTTGTTCAGACTCTTATATTCACTTTAATGGGTCTTCATTGATTCTTGCTGTAAATTAATATTTTTGAAAATGGTAGCTCGTAGATGGTTAAAGATAGGTGGAGGAATAGCAGTAGGAGTTACAACTATATCATTATTTTTTCAATTATTAATTACTTTATACGGTTTCCAAATTATTGATTTAACAGGCAATATTATTTGTGATGGAACTTTTGAAAATCCTTGTATTTCTGAATTTAATGTAAGAAATCCTAATCCTTATAATGTAGATATATACAATAAATATCAAGTTAAATTAGAATTCTCTCCTGAAATAAAAGACTACGCACTTTTTGTAAAAGATGGTAGGTGTAGTGCAACAGGAGCCTGTGCCTGTGATATGTTAAATGGTAATAAACTAGGATTTAAAGGATGGAGATGTGTTGATTTTACAAATAAGACTAAACCTAGAAAAGATAAAGTTTATGTTTTTAGATTTCCTGCTTATACTACAAAAAACTTTAGATTAGCAGGATTAAAAAATAACCCTAATGATAATATAAAATGGAGTTTTGGAGTAGAAAATAAAGAATTAGACCCTTACTGGCTTGGAAATGATATAGGTGGTTTTATTTCATATAAATCTTATTATACTTTAACATTAACAAAATTTAATGGTTTGGAGAAATGGTTAGTTCAGGATAAAGAATGGTATGTTGATAATGATTTAATTATTTTTAATGAAACTTATAATTATACTAAAAAGAATTTACATATTGATTTAGTAATTAATACAACTGTTTATAATTGGATGAAAAATGCTTATCAAAATCCAACAATGGATAAATGCTTAAAAGCAGAACCTTATGTTCAGGAAGATTATCCTAATTTTGATTGTTCTAATTCAGAACATAGAGATTTACTATTAAGTAAATTAGAAAACATTGCAACAAAAGGAATGAAATTAATTCAAGGTGGAATTAATAAAGGTTATATAAATAGAACTGGAAATGAAATTGATATTACAATTCCTTATTCAAGTTTAGTTTCTGGTGATATAATTAAAATAGGAGAAAGTTCTGTTCATTATACTATTTCAACATTTTCCATTTCAGAATCAATCGACACAAACATAACTCAAGAAAATAATTTTACTCATTTAGATATTAGTGAAGAAAGTCCTTATGATAGTTTGGTTTTATATATGCCTTTTGATGTTGAGAATAAGACTACTAATGTTTATGATTGGAGTAAAGAAGGAAATGATGGGACAATTAATGGTAATCCTGTTTGGAATTCAACTGGTAAATATGGTGGTGCTTATGAGTTTGATGGGGATGGTGATTGGGTTGAAGTTGCAGATAGTGATGGTTTGAGTTTTGGTAATAGTACTGATGATGTTCCATTTACAATTAGTTCTTGGGTTTATATTAAAGATTCTGATAAGTTTAGAATATTAAGTAAATATGATTATAGTGATAATTTTGAATGGTCTTTGTATCTCGATGGAAGTAGTGATTTGAATTTTAAATTATATGATAATGCTTTAGCTGATTCTATAGGTAAAGAAGAAACAGATATTTCAGGTTATGAAAATCAATGGATTCATATTGTAGCAAGTTATGATGGTAGTGGTTCATGTGATGGTATAAATCTTACATTAAATAATGAGGATGTAGGAAGTGATGTAATTAGTGGTTCATATGTTACTATGCACAATACTAACCAAGATGTTTATATTGGTTATAGAAACCATGATGTTTCATATTCAAACGGTTCAATAGATGAAGTAATGATTTTCAACACATCTTTAACAGCACAACAAATTGCAGATATTTATAACAATCAATCAGCAAGATTTAAAACAAATGGAACAGTTTGGTTAGAAATAAATGGGACAAATATTACTGCTTCAAACTTAACAGCAGATGTTTTTAATGCAAGTCATGTTTTTGAAGTAGGAGATGTTTATGATTATAGATGGCATTCTTGGGGTAATGGAACATCTAATAATTATAATGTAAGTGATGAGAGGAGTTATAGTGTAAATGCAACTTATAGTGTGATTAATAATTGGAATTGTTCTGTTACTCAGAATTTTAATAATGCATCGTGCTGGAGTTTAGGTAGAGTTCCTGTTGCA
>Ga0307928_10004058_pt1 | contig 11145 bp, 24 predicted proteins | sample AceLakmetagen232_FD_201815 | JGI IMG/M metagenome (GOLD analysis project Ga0307928, IMG submission 201815) | Saline water microbial communities from Ace Lake, Antarctica - #232 | ecosystem: Environmental > Aquatic > Non-marine Saline and Alkaline > Saline | place: Antarctica: Ace Lake...
TTTAAGTCCTAGTGTTTCTCCTAGTTTAAGTCCTAGTGTTTCTCCTAGTTTAAGTCCTAGTGTTTCTCCTAGTTTAAGTCCTAGTGTTTCTCCTAGTTTGTATCCTAAGAGATCTCCTAGTAAGTCTCCTAGTGTTTCTCCTAGTTTAAGTCCTAGTGTTTCTCCTAGTAAATACAATCCTTATCCTGGTGTTAGTCCTAGTCTTAGTAAAGGTTTTAAGGGTGGTGGTCAAGCGTTTGATGTGTTTATTAAGTCTAAGGGTAGTTATAAAAAAGTTGGCAGTAAACTTGGTCAAAGGGCTGCATTGGATGTTCTTGCTGGTAAGCTTAAGGGTAACTTGGCTGCTAGTGGTATTTATAAGCCTGTTAAGGGTGTTGCTAAGAGGATTAAGGGTTCTGGATTGTATGCTAGTACTAAAGATGAGTTTAGAACTTACAGGGTTGTTAAGGGTAAAAAGGTTTTTCAGAAAGGGTTGTTAATTCAGAAGCGAGAGTTCAGGTTGGGTACTAGGCGTGAGGTTTCGCAAATCCAAAAGGCTAAAAAGCAATCTTCATTTTTCAATAATAAAAAGACTAAAGGAGGTTTTTTATGAATAGGAGAGGTCAATTAGTGATGTTTGGTATAATGATGGCTGTAATTCTCATAATTACTACTGTTATTTTTATTGAGCCTATTAAAGACCAAGTTACTACTGCTAGAGCTAGTCTTAATTGTGCTAGTGGGAGTTTGACTACTGGTGAAGAAATGGTTTGTATCGCCACCGATACTGTTTTATTTGCGTTTATTGGTGTGTGTTTTAGTGTGGCTATTGGTTTTGTAGGTGCTAAAAAGCTGGGTTTTATAGGTGATTAAAAATAGTTTTTAAAAGAAACTTAATGTTTGTGTTGCTTTTAATACTGTTAAGTAGTTTAGTAAGTGCAACTAATATATCTAGTGGTATTACTTCTTATTACAAACTTGATACTTCTAATACTACTCAGCCTGATGAATTAGATACTTATGATGGAACTGTTAGTGGAGCTACTTATACAGCTAGTGGGGAAATTAATGGCTCTTACTCTTTTGATGGGGTTAATGATGTTATGACTATTCCTATTCAACAAACTTGGTGGATAGGTGGAAGTCGAACAATTAATTTATGGATTAAAACAACTCAGACAACAACAGACTCAATATTTGGGCACCAAGGAGATACAAGTTATGATGATGGTGTTAACCATGTTATATTTGCAGGTAATAGCGGTGCTGGTGATAATGAGGCTGGTAAATTAAAAATTACTTGTAGAAGTACTTATCCAAGCGATAATAAACATTTAGTAGCCTACACCACAAGTGCAACTGATTATAATGATGGTGATTGGCATATGATAACAACAGTGATTACTGCTAGCACTCACATAGTTAAAATATATGTTGATGGAGATAGTAAATCTTTAACTTATGTTAAAGAAGAAGTGATGACTTCTTTTGATGACACAGCAAATTTAGGATTTGGAGCTAGTAATGGTGAACACGCTGGAACTACTGAACCTATTGATGCAGAACTTGATGAGATAGGAATGTGGGAGAAAGAATTAAACCAAACTGAAATTACTGATCTTTACAATGCAGGTTCTGGGTTTCAATATCCTTTTAATTATTCTGCTCCAATACAAAATTTTAAGGTTACTGCTAGTAATAATTATGGTGAGTCTATTAATTCTTTTAATATTACGATTGATGGTGCTACTTACACTACTACTAATGGTACTGTGGTTACTAGTTTGTTTACTAATGCTTCTTCTTTGTATGATATTGATTTTACTAGTGATGATTATTTTAATAAGAGTGTTTCTAATATTAATATTTCTTCTAATTATGCGTTTACTGGGTTGTTTCAAACTCAGGTTAATTTTATGGCTGTAGAGTTAACTTCTAACAATTTAATTTCTAATTTTACTATGGGTGATGAGAATGGTACTTTGTCCAATACTACTACTTCTGGTACTTCTACTCTTTTTTTAAAAGCTGGTACTAATATAGTAATAAACTTTACTAGTGTTGAGGGGTATTACAATTTTACTGATACTTTAACTTTAACTCCTAAGTCTATCACTAATTATAATTTAACAGGGGTTCATAATGCTAAGATTACTATCCTGGGTTATAATTATACTGTTTCTGGAGCGGTTGTCTCACTTCCCAATATTACTGGTGGCATTAATTATAGTAACACGTCATTCTCTACAAGTTTTGTTTCTCCAAACAATTCTATTATAGTTAATGCTACTAGTAATATTCCTTGTAGTATTTATTTAACTAGTAGGCCTGATTTTACTATTAGTCATAATACTAATTTTAAGAATTATACTCCTGTTAAAGGATCTAACACTATAAATTTTACTTTGTTTCAGGATGAGAGCTTGTTTTTTTCAGCTAGTGATATTATTAGTGGGGCTTCGTTGGATAATTATAATCTTAGTCTTAGTGGTTCTTCAACTTACCTTTATGATAATTATACTGGTACTTCTTTTTTCAGGGCTTTAAGTCCTGATAGTTATGCTTTAATTGTTAAAAAGGATGGTTATGCTACTTACTTGGATAGTGCAGTTGTTATCGTTGATGGGTTTTTAACTAACATATCTGCTTTGATGAGTAATGTGCTTAATGAGGTTGTTATTAAGGTTGAGGATGCAACAGGTAGGGCTATTGAGTTGGCGTTGGTTAGGATTACTAGGCAGAGTGATGGGGCGTTGGTTAGTTCCACTTATACTGATGGGTTTGGAGAGGTTGAGATTACCGCTAATGATTTAATAAATTATTATATCAATGTTACTTATCTTGGTTATGATGAGTGGTATAAAACTTTTAATCCTACTGGTAATAGTTATACTGTTGTTTTAGAGCCTACTATTAGTAGGATTGATTATTCTAATGGTATTACTGGGTTCATTAGACCGATTGATAATGTGCCTTTACTTAATGATACTTTTTACAATTTCAGTTTTAGTTTTAATAGTACTACTTGGGAGGTTACTGATTGCTGGTTTGAGATTTATAATGGTTCTAACTTGTTAACTAGTAATTCTAGTTATTGTAATGCGTCTACAGGGGTTGTTTACAATTCTTTTAATACTAGTGATTATAATAATATTAAGGTGTTGGCTACTCTTAGAATTAATGATACTGCCAACATTACTTTCTTCGAGTATTATACCATCACCAATTTTTTCAAAGGTGATTTTAGTTTAATGGTTTTCTTTGAGGATGTTTCTAGTTTTAGTGGTTCTGGATTTAACAATTTTACTAGGTTCTTAATTGCTATAATTGTTATAATAGGTGTTTTAACTATGAGTGTTGGACAGCTTAATATTGTGGGTGGCAAGGGTACTAAGACTATGGTGTTACTTACTGCGTTGGTTGGAGTGTTTAGTTTTATTGGTTGGCTTACAATTCCTAACATCCCTTACAATGCAGGTCAATGGATACTGTTTATTTTAACAGGGGTAACTACTTTGGTGGTTGTAATTATGGGTAAGGTGAAATAAGGATGGCTGGAAAATTTACTACTTTAATGTTGACTATGGGTGGGAGCTTGATAGTGTTTCATTTGCTGGGCTTGTTGGATGCTGGGGCTACTAATAGTTTGATGAATTTATTACTTAACCCTACTAATCTTAAGGCTAGTACTTTTGTTACTGTGGCGGTTGCTACGATTGCTGGTGTTACGCTTGTTGGTAGTATTATTAGTCGAAGTTTTAAGGCTGACTTGGCTATAATGGCTACGATTGTTAGTTTGCTTATTGGTTTTGCGTGGGATTACCTTATAATATTTCAAAAGATTGCTGCTTTCAGTATCCCTTTTGCTGTGCTTATTATTAGTCCTTTCATATTGATTTATGTGTTAACTGTTTTAGAATATTGGAGGGGTGTAACTACTTGATTACTCAGGCTAACTACTTGGATTTTGGTAATTTAATTGTTAATGAGTTGGTTGGTAGTTTTTGGCTTACTTTTTTCATTGGTTGGATTATTATTATTTTTGTTAGTGTTAAAAAGGATTTGAAAGAGCAAACAGCGGTTTTATTATTGTTAATTTATAGTACTAGTATAAGTGCTTATTATAGTAATAGTATGATTTTAGCAGTTGTTGGATTAGTGTTTAGCTTCACTATCTATGGTGTGATGGCTAAGTATATGAATAGGTGATGTGATGATGAGTTTAGGTGATAAGTTGAAAGGGGCTTTGAAAGGGGTTAGTAATCTTAGTAAGAGTTATGAGGCTAGGAATAGTGGACACTTTGAGGGTGATGAGTATGAGACTCGAGATAAGAGTTTGAAAGCTCTTAGGAGGCAAAGGCGATCTCAGATGGATATTGATGAGAAGAAAAGATTGAGGGATGAGATAAACGCTTTTGAAAGAAGAAAGACCTCTGAGGATATAATGGGTACTCCAACTCTTACAATGCCTCAGAACGCTGGTAAAGGTGTTCCTAGAGCTTTTAAAGGTAAGAGTAAAGGGTTTTCTTTCTTAGGGAAAGGGGGCTCATAGCAAAGCTTAAAAGAGGAGGAGTTAGTTAGTATTATTATAGGTAGGTGAAAGTTTAAGAATGGAAAAAGGAAATACTATTTTTGCAGGTATAATAATTGCTTTCATTGGTGTAATTCTCGCAATAGCTTTATTACAATCTAGCGCTGATACTATTAGTACTATGACTGATACTTATAGTGTAACTAATCAAAGTTTTACAGGTGTATTAAGCGGTAATACTTCTTTAGCTGATAGTGATGATTATAAAGTTAATTCAGTTTCTAAGGTTGTTAATACTACAACAACACTTACTGTGAGTACTGATTATAATGTTAGTGGTAATGGAATTATAATCTATACGCAAAATGATACTTATTATGCCGATTATGTCTATCAAACAGATAGTTATAATGAGAGTGGAGCTGTTAGGGCTGTTTCAGGTTTAATAATATTATTTGCTGCGTTGGCTATCGCTGTTTTTGCGTTGTCTCAAATAGATTTTAAGGCTTTGGGCTTTTAAATAGTTTGAAAGCCTTTTTTCTCTTTTTTTATCTTCAAAGTACAATTAACACTATTTCTATTATAAAACGAAACATTTAAATAGTAGTATGTCCATTCTATTAAGTAAGATGAATTGGAACGATATTAACTTCTGGAACGCTAAAGGATATGGAACTGCCTATAAAGTGAATAAACACCTTATAAGAAGCGTATTAGCCTTTATTTGCTTGATAACGCCCTTTACCAACTGGATGATAATATTAATCCCTAGGATAGTTAAGAATGACTTAATAGTGAGGTATTAAAAAAATGGAAATTGATAAAATAGTTGTTAAACAAGGATTAACTGGTAAGGATGCTAAAAGTTTTAGTGATTTATTATTAAAGGCTAATATCCCTCAGTTGATCGTAATGAAAAAGAATATTGTTGCTGAAATAGAAAAGAGAGGACTAAGATGAGTAGTGATATATGGAAGTGTCCAAAGTGTGGCTGTTACCCTAATGTAAATAGGGATACTTGTAAATGTGCTTGTGGATATATCAGAGGTGAAGAAAATGAGCATTGTAGAAATAATAGAAGCTGATACAGGACGACTAAAGAGAATAGACTATTGGAATGATGGAAAGGTTAGAGTAGTCCAATCTCACACTATGAGTCTTGATTACTTTTATAAGCACTCAGAGAATATGCGAAAGAATCATATATCTTGTGTTTATGAGAAGCAACCACAGAGTGAGGTGTATGAAAAATGATAAGTAATGCTGAACAGAATAGGCGTTGGAGAAGTAAATACCCTGAAAAGGTTAAGGCTCAAAGAATAAGGTATCTTGATAAGAAGATTAAGAATAATCCTGAGGAGTTTAAAGCTTTTGAAAACAAGTTCAGGCAAATGTTTAACAAATTAACTAGGTTGATGTTTAATGATGAACTCCCTAAGTTTTGTGCTGTTTGTGGTTCTTTTGATGATTTACAAATACACCATATAAGATATGTTTATCCTATTATAAAAAAAGATATTGTTAGATTATGTAGCAGATGTCATATTGAAGAACACCAAAAAACTAACCCTTATTTTAAGAGAGAGGGTATGATTTCCTGTGGAGATGGTATTAGTGATTAAGGATGATGTGTTCAAGTCGTTAAAAGAGGAGTGTTTTAAGGATAGTTCCAAACGAAATTTCTTTAGTAGTATGACTACTAGTGGGGCTGTTTTTGAGCGTTTGTGGAGACCTCATAATTTTAGACGACAAGTTAAGATTTTTCCTTTTGAAAAAGTTGTTAAAACCACTACTTTGAAAGAAAAGGGTTTTGTCGTCGATACCACTATTCCTTATAAGATGTCTCTTCATACTGGGATCGTTGATATTCGTTTCTCTGATAATATTTCTATTCAGGTTAAGCGTGAGACTGTTACTGGTGTTTGGGAGCAGAATGTTGTTGGTGGTGAGAAAGAGACTGTTTTGTTGTGTGGTAATTCTAAGCGTGAGATTTTGGCCAAGGTTTCTTTCCATGAGAAAAAAGTTTTTTCTTTGTTGGATAGTGCTATTTCTTTTGTCGCTGAAAGGTTTGGGTTACATATCGTTGGGGGTTTTGTTACTGAGCGTAAGGAGGAGTGGTCCAGGTCTAAGCATTTCATTGATAACCTCCCTAAGGATTGTATAGTTCATGAGGAGGATTGGAAAAAGGTTTATGATGTTGGTGTGGAGGTTATTACTAAAAAGGTTGATGCTGAGGATGTGTTTAAGTTTCAAAAGCTTATTTCTAATGAGATCCTTTTGGATTTTGCTCCTTTGATTTCTAATGAGTTGATGGTTAATAGGTTTTTAGCGTTTGACATTGAGAAGTGGTGTGAGAGCAATATAGTTTCCATTCAAGACGTTTTTAAGTATGAGGGCTTGATAGCTTACTTACCAAAGGATAAGCGTTTAGAAGTATCTAATTTTCTTTTTAAAAAGTTTGGAGGTGTTATGAATGTCTAGGATTGAAACTATTGAATTGAAGATTTATCATAGGGTTGTTTATCCTACTGAGGTTATGTTTAAGTGGGATGCTGTTGGCTGTTCGGAGGCTATTTTGTTGGATCTTAAGAGTAGGGGTATTAATTTGATGCGTGTTCTTAGGGTTTCTAATGGTTTTCCTACTAGGGTTTATTTTGTTTGTGTTCAACAGTTTTTAAATAGTGATTTGTCTCATGTATTTTTAAAGACTGATAAACAATTTTTTGTTAGGTTTAGTGATATGTTGTTACAGGCTAAGCCTTTAGAATGTCAAAAGAACTTAAATGGTGAGGTGTGTAAAGAATGAGTGTTAGTAGGCGTGTTGTTGAGACTGATGGTTGCTTTTATAGTCGTAAGATTAATGAGTGTTTGAGGACTATTAAGCGTTGTGAGAATAGGATTGAGTTGTATAAGGAATTAATTAGAAAGGAGCGTTTAGAATGATTAATTGTCCTTTTTGTGATAATCCTATTATTGCTGAGTGGGATGTTTGTAGGTGTCCTCATTGTGGTAAATTATTAAGGGATTAGCTTAACTCTTACTCTTTTGCGAAAGGAAAAGCTCTTATAGGGCTTGTTTCTTTCGTTTAATAGTATAGAAAGCGAAACCTTTATATAGTTTGTTTATTCTAAGTAAGAGAGGTGTATTAATGCTTAAAGTTAAAAAATACTGGGTGTTTAGTTGTATTTTGTTTATAATAAATATTTCTTTATTCTTTTATGGTGTTTCTATTAATTCATTGGTTGTTAAAATTGTTGCTGCTTTTTTAACTATTGTTCTTGCTATTAATTTTATGATTGCTTTAGATTTATTATTAGATTATTATGCTTTGGAAAATGAGAAGTATGATAGGAGAAAAATGTAATGGTTTTTGTTATTCCTGATACTATTAGTGAGTCTGAGTTGCTTCGGATACTTAGGGTTTCTAAGGCTCATCATAGGGCTGCTTTCATTGTTGCGTTTTATGGTTGTATGCGTGTGAGTGAGGTTGTTAAGCTTCAAAAGGAGGATATTGATCGTGGGCAGAGACTTATTAAGATTAAACAGGCTAAGGGTTGTAAGGATCGTAACATTCCTATTCCTCCTCAGGCTGTTAGGGCTTTATCTCATTTCCCTTTGTCTTGTGGTGTTAGGGCTTTGCAAATTGCTATTAAGTCTAAGGGTATTAAGGTTCTTGGTAAGAACATTCATTTTCATACGCTTAGGCATAGTGGGGCTTCGTGGTACATTAATGTTAAGGGTTGGAGTACTAGGCAGGTTCAACAACTGCTAGGTCATAGTAAGGTTCAAACTACTGAGATTTATACTCATGTTACTCCTAAGGATTTAATTAATAAGATGTGGGAGGATGATAAATGATGGAGAGAACTATTATAGTTATTGGTTCAATACCTGAGTTGGTGTATTGTCCTAAGTGTAAGAGGGTTTATATTGGATTAAGATATTGTGATTGTATGCCCTAAAATTGAAAAGGTGATTTGATGATGATTAGTTTTAAAGATTTTTTTAAGCGTTGGAGTGTTGGTGTTAAGAGTTATGCTAATAGTACTTCTGGGTTGTTGTTGTCTAAGTTGTTTCTCATGGGTAATATTATTTTTGGGTTGTTGTTGGCTGGTATCATTCGTTTGTTTCAAGGGGCTATATTGCTTGGTTGGGTGTTTGTTTGTTTTGGTTTGGTTACTGCTATTGATTTTCGGTTGTTGTTTAAGACTTATAAGAATTTGAAGAAGCAGGAGAAATTATTTGGAGGTTTAGGAAATGGTGTTAAAAAAAGTTTTTAAGAAAAGATGTAGGTTTTTGGAGTGTATGTGTGTGTTCAATATTATTTTTGGTAGTGTTGCTATTGGGCTGTATATAGGCTCTACTCATTATATAATATTGTCTATCTTGGCTTTTATTGTGGCTTTTGAGTTCAGGGAGTTGTATAAGCGTTGGAGTTGTTTTATATGATTGAGGCTTTGGAGGATATTGATTATACTGCTTTAGGGTTGGCTTTAGCTTTTGATTTTTTGTTGTATTTGTTTATGTTTAAAGATTTGTTTGTTGATTGGAGTTTAGTGCCTATGTTTTTTAAGGTTGTTACTTTGGTACTTGGGTTGCCTGTGTTTTACTTGGTTGCTTGGAAAGTGTTGGATAACAATTAATTTTTTAAGAGATAGTAATACGGGAGCTTGGTTTTTTGTCGTGTCTAGGCTGGTTATAAGTTCTGCTTTCGTGTTATTACTTAAAAAAAAGTTTTTAGTGGAGTGAGGTGTTTAGGAGAATGGATTGGAATAGATTGTTTATGGGTAAAGATCCTGTTGACTTGTTTGAAGCTAGGAAGTTGATTAAGGGTTTGAGGATTAGTTTGTATATTTGGTTATTGGTTGCGTTGTTAATGCTTCCTGCTACATTGCAGCAAAAGGCTGAGGTTGTTTCTTGTTGGGATGAGTTGGAGGATTACAGGGCTGTTAATGCTAGTGATGTTTGGTTTAATAATACTCAACAAGTTAATGATTATCGGTATAATCTTATTGTGGGTGTTAAGTATAATAGTTCAAATAGCGAGGCGTAGATTGTGTTGGAGGCATCTATTGTTCATAAGATTGTTATTAATAAGGCTCGTGATTTAGCTTTCATTAAAGATTTTAATAGTGAGTTATTATTTATTGATGTTGAAAATTTCAGGGCTTTGATTGGTAGGACTTTAAAGCTTAAGCGTTGTTATCAAAGGTCTTTTATCTGTGAGCTTAAGAGGATTGGTTTGTTAAAGCAGTATAACCATAGTCTTTTCTCTATTAATAGTAAAGTATTAAAGTATTAATTCAATATAGGAGAGTATGTTTATATATTATATATGAAACACGCAATACGCAATAAGGAGGGTATGTAGGATGAGTGATGGTGAAAGTTCAGAAAAGTTAAGTGTTTACAATGAGGGAGTATTACAAATACAGAGAATAAACTATGCTTTATCTCAATGTAATTATTATGCTAGTAAAGGACAATACCCTGAGTGGAGGGCTATGCTAGATGTGTTTTGGAGGGAGCTTTGTTTTGATATAGTTAAGAAAAACAATGGTAAGTCCTTTAAAGAGTTTGAGGACTGCGTTGATGTTACTGATTTGAAAGATTTGAATAAGAAGATTAATTTATCTTTCAAAGTTAAGAATACTCCTTTGATTTATAATTTGTTAAATGAGAAAGAGATTAGGTTGAGGATATTACAGCACCAAGTTGGTAAGGGTGGTAAGTATGCTGATCCTAAAGATGATGAGATGGATGATTAAATGGCTAAGTTCAGTAATCCTTTAGGTGGGGAGTTCTATGTTGATAACAGGTTGAGTGTTAACCTTTTGAAGCAGAGGAGGGCTGTTTTGGAAAAGGATAAGGATAGGTTCTTTGCTGTTGATGGGGCTGAGGGTAGTGGTAAGAGTGTCTTTGCTCAACAAATAGCAACTGCTTTAGATCCCTCTTTCACTATTGGTAGGATGTGTTTTTCTCCTGCTGAGTTTAAGAGGGCTGTTTTAAGCGCTAGTAAAGGTCAAGCAGTTGTTTTTGATGAAGCGTTTACTGGTTTAAGTAGTAGGGCTAGTCTTAGTAAGATTAATAACTTGTTAGTTTCTCTTATGATGGAGATGCGACAGAAGAACTTGTTTGTTATAATTGTTTTACCTACATTCTTTTTACTTGATAAGTATGTTGCTCTTTGGAGGACTAGTGGGTTGTTTCATATATTCACTAAGGCTGGTAAGCGTGGGTACTGGGTTTACTTTAATAAGTCTAAGAAGAAGCTACTTTATTTGTATGGTAAGAAAGATTATACTTATAGGAACGCTAACATTCCTAAGACTGGTTTTAAAGGCGTGTTCTTTGATAAATATACTGTTGATGAAAAGCTTTACAGGGCTAGAAAGAAGATTGCTTTGGAGGATAAAGAGTTTGGGGATGATGATGAGCAAAAATATTATTTTCAGAGGAATGTATTGTTAAAAGTTTTAAAGGATGAGTTGCATTTGTCTTATGATAAGATTAGTGTTTTGTTGGCGGAGTATGATTTGAAGTTGGATAAGAGTAGTATTTTCAGGGCTGTTAAGAATAACACAAAGCTTAAAAGAGGCGAAGATAATTAGTATTGTTATAGGTAGGTGAAATTA
>Ga0307928_10004059_pt1 | contig 11142 bp, 20 predicted proteins | sample AceLakmetagen232_FD_201815 | JGI IMG/M metagenome (GOLD analysis project Ga0307928, IMG submission 201815) | Saline water microbial communities from Ace Lake, Antarctica - #232 | ecosystem: Environmental > Aquatic > Non-marine Saline and Alkaline > Saline | place: Antarctica: Ace Lake...
TAATGTTAATGAACCACCCGTGTGTATGCTATATGTACATACCAATAAAGGATAATTGTAAGTAATGTCTTATAATATGAATAAGAGGATTTTGTGCATTATAGGAAATAAATGGGAAATTTTTTGCTTATTGCTTACACGGCAAAGCAAATTATGAATGGTGTTATTAATCTGTTGTAGAAGCAATGTTTATAATAGGTAAGGAGGTAGTATGGTATCGGAACGAAGGATTAAGTCAAAGAGCAAGAAGAGTAAGCATGAATCGTCTATACAGAAAGAAGCCCGTGAGTATTATTATGCATTGGGTAATGGGCGGAGTCAATTACTGGTAGCGCAGCATTTCAAGAAGTCGATTCAATCGATGGGGTTATGGTCATCGAAGTTTAAGTGGGTAGAGTATGCGAAAGCTCAGGATGCAAAGGGGTTTAAGAAGGAAACGAAGTTACTGGTTAAAGAATTAAAGCGGTGTAAGGATGATTTAAAGGGGCTTGTAGCTACTTTGATTGCTAAGTTTAAGCAGAACATAGAGTCAGAGAAAATACAATGTAATAACATACAGGATTTAGAAAGGATCAGTAAGCTGTTTCTATTGTTAGAAGGCGAAGCAACGGATATAGAGCAGCGTAAGGTTATATTTGAAGATGTGTCAACTAAAGATGAATTAGAAGAGAGTCGTAAAAAGGAAACAGAAGCTTTTCAATTATATGAATTTGATAAGACGCATTCAGAAGAAGGATCATAGCAAAGTTACGGAGTGTAACTTTGCTTTTTATATATAGTATGGTGGTTTGAATATATAATGGGTAATAACAGTAAAGGAATTGTATGAAATTTGACTATCTATATTACGAAAAGCTTATATTGTTAAGTTGTTATTTATATTAATAGTTGATGACATCCGTGTGTCTGTGGGTAAGAAAGGAAATAATGAGTATAGAAAGTATGCCAAATATATCGAGAAAACCATGAACTTTGAGCGAGCCAACATAGATGAGAAAACCAAAAAAAAAGAGCGAGCCAAGAATGAGGAGAAAACCATGCTGTATGAGCGAGCCAGTTTAAACGAGAAAACCAAAAAACATGAGCGTATTATGAAAGGGTAGTAATAATATAGGAAATGAAAGGCAGGAATGGTCTTCTTATTTATTCAAAATAAAAATAGCTGATACGAACCGCACACAATACCTGAACTGCCTTTCAGAAAAGGAGTATTGATTATGATCGAAGTTAGTGAATTGCCTGATGATTTAAAGAAATGGATGAAGGAGCATATAAACGATTGGTTTAGAATTGGGTTTAAGGCAGCGTGGAGTATAAATAGTGAAAATGATTATGTTATTTATGAAAATGGAAAGAATGAATATAAATCATGGTTCAAGTATGAATTATCAAATCACATTTTTTTAGAAACGAGTATGTACGGGAATATTGGGTTAGAAACTAAAGGAAGCTCTGCGGTGTATCTTTGCAACGAAAATGGGGTAATTAAATGAAACGTTCTGCATTCTTATCAACATTATGGGGTACGGTAGTTGCATTGTTTATTGGGAAGCATGAAGTGAAAGCAAACAGAGTTGATATTATGGTAGTTCGATCATCAGAAGATGAATTGATATTCCGTATAACACCCGAAGGCAAAGTTATTCTTGGAGCCGGTGTTAAACCAGATGAAGCTGCAATAGAATTTTGGAGAGCAATTGAGAAGTCTTACAGACTAATATCGTTTTTTAGAGAAGCTGGGGTGGACATAATAAAAAGAAACGAAGAGAAGTATTTAAACCTTTAGTGGCTATAAGGAAACGATTATGACGGATGCATCTAAATTAGACGAACCGGACAAACTGAGTATAATGAAGGTTGCTGAGACCGATAATAGATGGAATGAGCGGGAGTTTATTATTGCCGATTCTGTGGATGGGTATCTTGGTTGTCATGATATAACAAAGGAAACAAAATGATACGAAGAGAAGCAATTGCGACATTGGTAGGAGCCCTTGGAATAAAAACCACAGATACAGACTTGCAAGAACTAAACCCGAACGGTGTGTTTGTTTTAACAGTCCCCCAAGAAAGGTTGCCGCAATGTCTTAAGTATGTTGATACGACTTGGCAAGAATTGTGGAAGCATACCCCGAAAAACAAACGACCCCCACTTGCCGTAATAGACGATAAGACACAACTTGTGAACCTAAAGGATATTCTGTAATGAAAGAAACAATTAAAATAATTATAACAATACTATGCATACTCACTATGCTAATCGGTATAGGATACTACGTGTATGTGATAGGTAATGATATGATAATAAAATGGTATGACTCTGTGTTCGTGGTAGCACGTTAAATGACAGAGGATAAGAAGGAATGATAATGAGACCATGTACGCATTGTTTGCAGGTAAGAGAAATGAAGAACCCAATTACAACATTTTCGAATGAGAATCTTGTAAGGGCACCACGCAATTAATTTTTAAAAAATTGGGCTTATTAATTAATCCTTTGTTAAACGTGGGGGTAGAGTATATAAAAGGGTTTTGTGTAAAAGGAGTAGAATGTGAGAATACGGATTTCGAAATTTTAAAAAACACAAAAATATAGACCTTAACTAATAGGGAATGGAATTATGACGAGGTATTATGGTAAGCAAGAAGGGTCTGGTTTGATACGGACGTTTGTAAGCAAGGGGAATCGGGATGATTGGGTAAAGAGCGATTCTAAAAAGCGGCGCATATTGACTAATGGCGAAATACAAACACATCGTCATAGGAATGGAAGAGCAAAATAACGAGTTTAAAGTCCCTAACTTTCATGTTAGGCGCAGGCATTTTAAAAAGGTATAGAGTTATTATGACAGCAGCGGAACAAAATGAGATGATAAACAAATATATGCCAACCAATAATATAATACAAGGAAACCAAGACGATCCTGAAGCGTTGTGTAATTGTATACCTAATAATGAAGATGATGTATTAACTGTTATGGTAAAGAACGAGAAAACAAATACGCTGCTTAAGGCTGTTGAAAGTTTATCGAAGCGTTATAGATTTGTAATTATGAATTATTATTATAGTGGTATGTCATTAATAGAGATAGGAAAAATTTTAAATGTGTCTGAAAGTCGGGTATGTCAAATGAAAACAGAAGGGCTGAGATTATTACAAAAACGTCTTAATCGTGATGAATTAATGTGCGCGTAAAAATGGGGGTGTGAAAAATGCCTAATCCAAAAAATGAAATATTGGCATTCATATCGGAGTTTCCGGATAAGGAGCAGTTAAAGGCGAAAGCTAAACTTAAGAACATGTTTCGGAAGTCAGAACCGTTTCAGAACGAGAAGAAGTTTAAAGACCTGTATATGCAAAAACCACCACCCGTTCCAGAAGGCTTGCGAAAGGTGTACGGCGATTCTGTGTATGAATATCTGAATGGTGAGTGGAAGCGGGTTGGGCTTTCGTATGAAGGAGGAACAACAACGGTCGAAGAAGCAAAAGTTGATTTATGTAAAGACAAAACGTTAGGGAGATATTAAATATGGCAGTTGTGAGGGCACGACGAATAACAAAATTCTCTGATTTTTTTAGAGATCAACAAAAACGTTTTATGGTGTTGTATGGCGGCTCCGGAGGAGGAAAGAGTCATGGGGTGGCGCAGCATCTTATTCAAAAATTCTATACTGAAAAAGATAAACGTTTTTTGGTTACTCGTAAAACTTTACCATCCCTCAAAATATCGGCGTATAAATTAATAAAAGATTTGTTACAGGAATATAATTTACCATATGAAGAAAATAAAAGTGACCTGGTTATATACAACAGGGAAAACGAAATGTTATTTAAGGGTTTGGATGAGCCTAAAAAAATTCGTTCTTACGAATCAAATTATATATGGACAGAAGAGCCGTCGGAAGATGCTTATAAAGATTTTACACATATGAAATTAAGTTTGCGGCGGCATACGGATACAGTAAACCAGATGTTTTTATCTTTTAATCCTGTATCAAGAATGCATTGGCTTCACAAAGAATTTGTGGAAGATTTTAATGGAATGAATACCGCCGTACTTCATTCTACATACAAAGACAATCCTTTTTTAGATGAAAATGTAGTAAATGACTTGATTGATTTAGAAGAAAAAGATGCAATGTATTATAGAATTTATACGTTGGGAGAGTGGGGTGTTCTTGAAAATATTATTTATACCAATTATGATATTATTCCTGAAAGTGAATGGCCGGATAGTTTCGATGAGATTATATACGGAGTTGACTTTGGGTATAACGCCCCATCTGCAATATTGGAAATTGGATTTAAAGACATGGTTCCATACGAAAGAGAACTACTGTATAAAACAAAACTTACTAATAGAAAGTTGATACAGGAAATGGATGAGTTGGGTCTTGATAGAGAACGTTTTATGTTTGCAGATTCCGGAGAGCCTGCAAGGATTCAAGAGATTGCCGATGAAGGTTATAATTGTTGGCCGGCAAAGAAAGGTCACGATTCAGTAACTAAAGGTATTGATGTGGTGAAATCAGCCAGAGCGAAGCTTTTAAATACAAGTACAAATCTTATAAAAGAGAAACAAACTTATAAATATAAAGAAGATAAAGATGGTAATGTGTTCGATACCCCTGTAAAATTTAGAGACCATTTGATGGATTGCGAGAGAATGGCAAGATATACTTATGACGAAGAGATGGTTGGTAGCGGTCAAGGGGTTGTGACGTGTTAAATAGCCGTATAGAGAGGCTTTAGATGATACAAGTATATAAAGACAAGCCTTCCGGGCATTGGGTAGCAGAATGTACTTCACTTGGTATTTTAGGAGAAGGGCTTAACGCTGCGGATGCTATAGATGGGTTGTGCAATATACTTCGGAGTTTCTTAATAGAAAGTCATCGTAAAGGAAGTTCTTTGTTTAAAAAAGAGAACATTCATCAAATGGTGGCGCGACATGAAAACGAAGTGGAAGAATTACGAAATACTTGTGAACATAAAGATGTTGGGGAATGTGAGCCTTTTCGAGTAGCACCTGGGTGTATTTCAACTCATTGTGTGAGAATATGTAAATTTTGTGGTGAAGAGCGTTTTACAACGTATGAAGGCGTACCAATGTGTACAAAGGAAGGCAAAACACAATTTATACACAGACCGCCGGAAGAAAAAATATTTGTATGTGATAAGGGTATGCATTGTGAAAAACGGTATTGAAATATTTTAAAATTATATTAAAAGGAAACCACGATGAATTTATTTAGAAAAAAAGAAGAGCCAAAAGAGGAGTATTATGGTGGAACAGCAGTTCTTTCTGAATCCGAATTCAAATCCCCGTTTGCTCAAGCCATAACAAAAATGAAAGGTGGGATTACAAAGGAGTCGGCTCAAATTGAAGATGATACGATTGGAAAGTGGGCGAGTACGGATGGCCTTGCTCTTCATCCATATGATCCGAATTACTTTTATGAATTATACGAGTCAAGCGAGCCATTTGCCGCAACTGTGGATCAGATAGGAATAGATACGGCAGGATTAGGTTGGAAACTTAAATTAAAAGAAGGCAAAACAGAAAACCCGACGGAGAAAGCAAAGATAGAAGCTCTGTTAAAGAACCCCGGGGATGGAAAAACTCTTAGAGACATTTCGAATCAGGTGCTTCGGGACTGGGGAGTTATAGGCAGGGGGGCGTTTGAGATTGTACGGAATGCAAAAGGAGAGGTTGCGGAAATATACGCTGTTAAAGCTTCAACTATTTGGGTGCATAAAAGCAAAGAAAAATTCTGTCAAAAAGTCGGCAATAAAAAAGTTTGGTTTAAGCGGTATGGACTTGATAAGCAAATTTCAAAGGATACAGGGTTAGAAGGAGACTTTTCTGAGGAAGAACAAGCAAACGAGCTTATTATGTTTGAAACAAAATACGGAAAGAATACCTATTATGGTATTCCAAATATTATGCCGGCGCTGCTTGCGGCAGTTTGTTTACGAGAGATACGAAGTTTTAACCTTTCATTTTTTGCTAATTATACTATACCAGCGATGGCGGTAATATTAACAGGTAACTGGAAGGAGGGTACAGCAAAGGCTATTACGCAATTTTTAGATGAAAAGATAAAAGGAAGTGAAAGCGCAAATAAAACAATCGTGCTTGAAGTACCCCGCGAAGGCACCGCAAAATTCGAACCTCTTACCAAGTTTGAAAAGGAAGCGTCTTTTGTAAAATACGAAATATCTTTGGAAGATTCTATTTTAATGGTTTATTCCATGCCGGCGTATAGGATAGGGAAAAGTATGGTTGGTAGATTGGGCGGAACAAATATTAGGGAAGCAACAGAGATATATAAAAACTCTGTTATTGAGCCGTTGCAAGAAAAGCTTGAGAATATTATTAATTATTTGATTATTGAGCAAGGACTTAACGGTTCAAGTTATGAGTTTCAATATAACAATCTTGATACACGGGATTTGACGGGTGAAATAGAACGGGCGATTAAAGAAATAGAGCATGGAGTAAAAACACCAAATCAGGTACGTCATGAGGTGTACGGTCTTGAGGGGTATGCTGAGGGTGACAAATATTTTATAAGTAATAGTTTAATTGAAGTAGGGGAAGCCGGGGTTAAAAAACAGGATGAAGAAGATATGAAACTGATAGACGAGATTGCAAAATTACGAACTGTGATTAAAGAAAACGAAATAGAGGATGAGTAATTGAACGTGATAATGTTTAGAAACGAATATAGTAAGTGGGGAACGTTTAGCGAGCTATATGTGGAAGGGGAAAAAGAACGGTATTGTTATGTGGCCGAACCGCCCTGGAAGAATAATAGGCCAAATGTGTCTTGTATTCATTGTGGGGATTATGAAGTTGTGATGAGATTTTCTCCGAGGTTTGGTTGGACGTATTGGATTAAAGATGTAGTCAATAGGAAATGGATTCTTATTCATCCGGGGAATCTTGCCGGGGATGTTGAATTAGATTTACTGTCAGATACAGATGGTTGTTTAATGTTTGGCAGAAAAATAGGAATGCTTTATGGGCAAAGGTCGGTATTGGTTTCACGTCCAATAGTAGTTAGGTTTGTTGCTTATCAAAATCGTCAACCTTTTGTTCTTCGAATTGTAGATAGAATAAATTATGCCGAAGCGAGGTATATGCCGAAAAAGGGTTATTACTTAAAAAACAAGGTTAAAGGTATCAAACATCTACTAAAGCATAGAAAGTAGGAAAATGCCCGGTGTATCGTGTTGTATCGCCGGGATAACAAGGAGAATGTAATGGATATTATGAGTTCGCTTGGCGCTATTTTTTCTGGCGGTGCCACAGGTATTTTGGGTTCGGCCGTTTCAGGTTATTTTGATCTGAAGAAATCAAAGCTTTTATATTCCCATGAAAGAGATAAATTTAAGCATGAGGAAGTTCTTGAAAAGCTTGCAATGGATGTTGTTAAGTTAGAGGTGGAGGGCAAAGCAAAAATTGCGGGTACGCAAGCCGATGCGGCAAAAGAAATTGTAGCAAGTGAAGTTTTTGATACTTCTCTTAAATCGGATAAATCTTCATATTCAACAGGTCTTGATTTTACAAGAACAAAAGGAGGTTTTATTTATGCAGGTGCGATGGTGTTTGTTGATTTTGTAAGAGGAACGCTAAGACCTGTTATTACATACTATCTGGTGATTCTTGTTTCGATAATGTATTTTAATTTTATGAAGGAGATAGGAGTAGTAAAAGAGACTAATCCTGAAATGATCGCTGAGTATCTTGACAGGATTGTTCTTGTGCTTTTGTACGTTTCGACATCTGTAATATTATGGTGGTTTGGTTCTCGTCAGTCTTCTAAAATAACAGATAGAATATTGAATGAGAAAAAATTAGTTGTATAAAAAAGGAGGAGTATGGTGAACCCTATTCCATTACCTGAAGCCGTTGCCGCAGTTGTTGGTGTATTTATGCCGATAATAATTGGGCAGGTTAAGAATTTAGTTGAATCCAAACAATTACGATTTGTTATTGCTTTGGTTATTTCCGGGGTGGTCGGAACGATTGGTGCTATGATTGCCGGAGCAGATCTATCGTGGATCAATGTGGCGGAGTTTACTACCATTGCTTTTGGTATGTCGCAAGCCGCGCATAATCTTATGAAGAATTTGTAGGAGTCAAAATGAACGCCCAGAAGATAATAATTATACTTGTTTTAATTTCTTATGTTTTTAATGCTTTTGAAGATGCTATTGCGCATGGCGGTGGCGGTAGAAAAGTATTAGAACTTTGGCATATTTTAAAATTTTTATCCCATGCCATTCCAATTTTTATAATTTTATATCTTCTGGGCGTTCCTCTTTTGGTTTATCCTTTAACGGTAGTTGCTTTATGTCTTTGGTGGGAATTCTTTTACCAGATTGCAAGAGCACTTGAGATTTGGAGATGGGATAATAAATTGAAAATTCCGCTGCTAAGAAAAATATGGAGATTTTAAAAAATAAGGAGTTAAGGTATGGCCGGGCTGACTTCAGGGGAAATTGCTTTATTGGGTTTTGTATTTGTGGTTCTTACCGCAGCACTATCTGCTGTGGGAAATTACGTTGCGGGAAGAGTTGGTACTCGCAAGGATATTATTTTACATGAAAAAAGGCTCAATAAACATAGTGAAGAATTAGATGAATGCGTAGACGAAGCTCATTGTGATGAACGTCGAAATGTATTTAGCAGAGATATACGAAGGGTCGAAGAGACGGTAAAAGCAAATACACAAGAAGTAAGAACCGTGTTTGACAAATTTGATAAAAAGCTTGATAAGATAGTTTTAAATGGTAAAAATGGTAAACAACAAGGAACAAATAATTGAATGCTGTTATGACAGATGATTTCTTAGAACACTGCGATAAACTGCTTGGGAAAATCGTAGAGAAACTTGATAGGGGTAAGTTGCTTCAACGACGATTGGATGCTCTTGCTCCTAAATGGGAGGTTCTTTATAAAGCGAAAGTTAATGAGTGGTTTGCATTTCAAAAGAAACAGATTGTAAAAGACCTGAATAAAAAATTTGTTAAAGCGGCAGATCCTATAAAGATAGTTACTCATTTTACGGATTGGGATTTTATTGAGAAGCAGGGCGAAATGATTATTAAACCTTTGTCTCTTGACATAATAAGGGAGTCGGGGGATGAAGCGTGGAGAGTAGCTGGTATTCAAGGTAGTTTCGATGTTGTCAATACGGAAGCGGTTCGGTTGGCAAATAGTATTACAGCAAAGATGGTTGCTGATGTAACCGCCAAAACAAAGGAAGGCATAGCACAAGCGATTAGTCATGGTATTGCTGAAGGTAATGCCATGTCTACAGTAGCAAAAGATATTCAACCCTTAATTGGTTTGACAGGACGGGATGTTGGAGCGGTTGATTCTTATAAAAAATTTTTACAGGCGAAAGTGCCAGCCTCAAGCGCCTCTGTAATTACAAAAAAAGTTGATTACTATACAAGAAAATTACACACTAAAAGAGCTAAATTAATAGCGACAACAGAAACCGCAAGGGCGCAAAGCGAAGGGACTCTGGAAGGTTATATGCAAGGCGGGGTTAAACGGGCGGAATGGGTTACTGCCGCAGGAGCGTGTCCGTTATGCGATGATTTGAATGGAAGTAAGTTTACGATAGAAGAAGCGCAAGGGATGCAGCCTCTTCACCCATCGTGTAGATGTACCTGGGTTAGCGTAGAAGAAGCAAGAAAACCTAAGCCAGAAGTATTTACTTCTATTCCAGAAAGTAAATGGGGTGCTTTTGGAAAGAATAATATTCAATTTAGTTCTAAACTTACAAAAGATGATTTTGTAGGAATAGATAATTATATAGGTAATAATTTGAGTTTTTATATGAATGGATTATTACGAGGCAATAAAGAGGTTATTAAAAGAGTGAAAGATTCTGAATTGACTTCAATATTTAATAATTTTAATAATAAATTATCTGTTGCAATTGATAAAAGTAAATTGACATCAAACATTAAAGCTTACAGAGGAGTGAGTGATAAATTTCCAGTTTTGAAAATTGGGGATGAGGTTGTAGATAAGGGTTTTACTTCGTTATCATTGGATATAGATCATGCATCAAGTTTTATGCCAAAAGGAGGGCGACTTCTTGAAGTAAAAGTTTCAAAAGGCACGAAAGCTTTTTTTGATAAAACAGCACAAGATAATAAATTATGGAACCCCCAAAAGCTGAAAATTCCAGAAAAAGAGTTGGTTTTGCAAAAAGGAGCAAAATTGCGATTTATAGAAACATTTACCAGACCCGATGGATGGGAAGTAGATGTGATGGAGTTGATAAAATGAATAAAAAAAAGAAATTAAAACCTAAAGACAGAAAATGGGTTTATAAAATTGGAGATGTAAAAATTATTAGAAAAAAGAAAGAGAAAAATAATAGATGAAAAATATAGGGGGCAATTTAGAAATTTTGTAAAAATGCGTTTGATTTTAACCTGTTTATTTTAATAATTTGTATTTCTAAAAGGAGGATTAAAATGGAATCGGTATTTACAGCAACAGAGGCAGCGAAGCTTTTAAACATTTCAAAAACCGCTGTTGGAAAACTTCTCAGATCCGGGGAGTTGGAAGGAAAGAAAAACAAAAAGGGTCATTGGGAAGTAACCGAAGTAGTCCTTGGTGCTTTTCAAGATCTTCAAGAAAAAACAGAAGAAGCCAAAACAGATCCTGTAGAAGATTCTGAGCCTTTTAAATTTGTTATGAATGATAATATTCCCGGGTACTGATTAATTTATGTATATCCTGAAAAGGCTATGCATTGCTATTAGTATATTTCTGTTTTGTTTTTCATATGATTGTGCAGAAGTAAGTGATGCTGATTTTGGTTTTAAGACTTTTGAGCGTCCTTGTTATTTTGTCAATGCCGAAAACGTACCAGAACAGATATTAAGAGTAGCAGAATATGCAAGGATACGGAATTCCAATTTATCAGAAAAGCAGGCATTTGAAATTGGAGATGCTATTTGGGAGGTTTCGTATGATTATGATTTGGAATTTGATTTATTAGCGGCATTAATAGAAACCGAATCTAATTTTAGAATTAATGCTGTTAGTGAAATGGGGGCAAAAGGATTGACTCAAGTAATGACAACATTTTTATCGGGTAAAG
>Ga0307928_10004061_pt1 | contig 11139 bp, 25 predicted proteins | sample AceLakmetagen232_FD_201815 | JGI IMG/M metagenome (GOLD analysis project Ga0307928, IMG submission 201815) | Saline water microbial communities from Ace Lake, Antarctica - #232 | ecosystem: Environmental > Aquatic > Non-marine Saline and Alkaline > Saline | place: Antarctica: Ace Lake...
TATTACTAAGTTCACCAGATAGAGTAGTGAATAGATCATCTTCCATTTAATACCACCTCTTTCCTATTAAAATAGCGACCAACTAGGCCGCCTGTAAATACTTTTATTGTACTGATAGTAAATAATAATCGTTTCATTTTTATTTAACGAAACCATTTTAACATAATTTTATTAACTTTTCAATAACAATGCAACGGTTGTCAATTCGTGCGTTCAGGATTTAATTGGGATGCGTTTGCGAATCTAAACAAACACACCCCATCAAACCCCGAGCTAGTAAACTAATACCAATGGACTCCCGCTAGTCATTAGTTCTTATTGCTCTTCCCCTTTTCTACTTGTATCTCGGTTACTACATCTTCTGGTATTTTAACCTCGAATAAGTTGACTAGTTCGGCGTGTTCCTCCCACCCGTTTTCTTTCATATCTTTTCCCCATTCTTTTACAGCTTCTTTTTCTGTCTTTGCCCAATACCAATCAAATTCTCTTTCTTCATATTGGTATTCTATGATGTACAGGTTTTTCATTTATTATCACCTCCTAAGCTTTTTAATTTTATATCCGTAGATTTAACTTCTTAATATCACTGTTCAAATTCCCTAATATTACTCCTATGCGTACTAGCTCAAGCTCAAGCACTGCAACTTTTATCTTTTCATCTGACAATAGTTGTGCTGTCTTTTTGGCTGCACCATCTCTTTTTTCTAGTTCCTCTATAAATTCTCGCTCACCCCAACAGTTATATTTACTCACCGTTTAATCCTTTCCAGTTAAAATTTACAATCCCACAAGCCTCAGCAAATCTTTTTCTATCAAATTTTGGGTCAGCCTCACACATATACTTTATTAAACTATTTGCTATAAACTCGGTTGTTAGCATTTCTGTCCTTGCAACCTCCTTGTTTACATGAGAATTGGCACCAATTACACTATCATTTAGCGCCTTTGCTATTGCTGTATAATCTTTGTTATTCATTCCCCCACCCCCTTTACTATCAAAATAAATACTTTTGATTCTATTTCATTTAATTTTATACACCAACGGATACCACCAATTACTTAGTGGTACCCCGCCAGCCTACAAACTGCCTTCCATTGCGTCCAATCTGCTCATGTACTCCTCCATTAACTCTTCATCATCTTCGCTGAATTCCTCTTTAACTAACTCGTCCCATACAGCAGATGTATCTACTTGGTTGTTGTCTATTACTTCCCCGTTTTCTATTTCTATAGAACCCATAAAAGCGCAACCATCTTCTCTGTATACCATCTTGAAGTACAGATCTTTATACTGATCGGCTACTTTTTCTAGCCAATCTTCAGGGGGACTCCATGCACTAGCGAAACAGTACTGTATATGTTCTGTACTTTCTTCGTTCACATAGGCGTCTACATCCCATTTAGTACCCCAATTCTGTACTCTCCAATCCCACCACGATCGGCTGGGATCTACGAACTCGTCTTTACTCTTGGATATACCAGGAAATGTAGGTCTAACTTTTATATCTGTGTAATCTGGTTCTGGAACGAACTTAGCAAGTGATAGTTGGGTATCTATATCATCGTTTTTAGATATACCCTGTTCTCTGAATCTTTTTATAGACTTTTTGTTACCACTAACTGTTAATGTGTTATTACACCAATTAGGCATTAATATTCACCTCCTTTAATTTAATAATTTTATTCTCTAATTCTTTTATGCGTTCAATTAGTTATCTGTTGCCCCATGATTTATATACTTTTTCCTTTACTTGGTAGCCACTAGCCGACTGATATAAGCTAATGACTACCTATCAATCAAGTATTTTATCAGCCTATACCTTTATTACCCCCAAAGCCTTCAAGGATACAAAACCGCCATTCTTGTTTACTATGACATGATCTAGCACCTTAATGTCTAGCAACTTACCCGCATTAACAACCTTGTTTGTAACTTCTATATCTTCGCTACTTGGAGTTACTTCCCCGCTTGGGTGATTATGTGCGATTATTAAACTTGTTACGTTTTCAATACAGGCTCTTCTAAATAATTCTTTTGTTGATATTAGAGTTTCATTTGACGTACCTATTGATACTAACTCCGCATATACAACAACATTTCTAGCGTTTAACCCTATTGTGTATAAGTGTTCTCTATCCTTTTCTATATCATCAGCAAGATTAAGAAACCCTGTTATAAGTGTTGCTATATCTTTTGGTGCTATTACCTTTGTATTTTTAACTACCTTTAGTTTCATTTATTTTCACCGCCTTTCATAATTAAATTTATAAACCCGTGCCAGAGCTCGCTGGCTCTAGCATTGGCTTACAAAGTAGGTACTCTTGTAACTTTATAATCACATCTCTATATTGTAAGTTAAACTACCTAACGTGTTGGACACTGTGAAAGTATCCCCATTAAAGATATAGTTTGATGCTTTTTCATACTCTAGCCAACTTCCACCCTCAAACCTAACAGCATTTGTTTGCACCTTGTTTATAGGTCTAGCAATACCAATAAATTTATTGGCATTCCCGCCATCGTAATTATCAAAGCTTGCTATCATTGTTAAGGTAGTTCCTACTTTTAGTGTCCTTTTTAATTCTGCTAGTGTTGTCATTATTTATAGTTTCTTTCCAAGCCAACTCTAAAACATCTTAAAACATTATCTACATCAAAACCGTCTTCTTTCAATGTTTCAATTAGTTCTATAATCTGCGCTTTGTTTAATCTTTTTAACTCATCTGCTAACTGCCCGTATTGACCGTTAACTATTCCGCTCTTAATCTTTACTATTTTTCTTTCCTCCGCTGTCAATCTATTCATTTTATCCTTTTCTAATTCTAATTTGATACAAACAGGGCGCTAACCCGCTTGAATTAGCGCCCCACGCCAGTCTATGCACTTATAACCATGTCTGGTAAGCTTTTTGAACTTTCATCGCCCATTGAATGTTGTCTATCCTCAAAGAATTGTCCGTCAACTTGACAGAAATCTGGTGCTATAGACTCTTCTAATGAGATGATATCTCTAGCCCACATACCTACTCTTGAGTCATCGCCTCTGAAATCTCCACCACCTCTACCATTACCCTCGCATACGAGTATTGATAGCGGGTGTATTTTGTAGCCATAGTCATCTTCCGCTATATTACTTAGATCTATGTACACTTTCTTAGTGTGATTAGCTAGATATTTATACTTTTTATTCACTTTCCTAATCTTTGGCTTAATCTTCGTACCCTCATCATCTGTTATGGTGTGGATATTGTTATCATTACCACTTTCTCTTTTAGGATACCCCTCTTCGTGGTCTGCATAATCACCAGCCCAAACTAGTCTAGACTTGTGCCAATCACCACCTGGTATAAGTAGTCTTTCTACAGCGTTCATGACTTTATTACCAATGTAGCTATGCTCCATTAGTTTTAAGCCCTCTCCAGCGTAAAATACGTTTCCATTCCTACCTTTGTATTTAGATTTTATTTCGTGAGTATATATCCACTCCATATTGTCTAAGTTAACAGGTTTATAATATTGCCCCATTTTATATCACCTCCTTAGGTTAATAATTTATTACTAGGCGCTAATCGCCTCATCCTTGACCACCATGTAGATGGGCAAGGTCAAGCGGTTAAGCAAGAGTTGGTATCTTGTACTCGCTTATGGGTTGAGGACTTTGGTATATATCCCTCTCAATCCCTAAACCAGATTTACTTTTGTAACTCTCTAGTTCTGCTAAAGAAAACGGACCCCATTCATCACAGAAATCTCCGAATATTGATACATACCCAAAGAACATTTGGTCTTCTGGGTCGTATTCGGTAGCATACCAAGTACCCGCACCAGCAGGATTAAAGAACTTTACTACCACAATAGGATCTTCCGAATCCTCTTGCGAACCGATATTGGCGAAAGTATTTTCTACTTCTTTTGTCATTAGTTTCATCTAAAACACCTCCTGTTATCAAGACAATTTTATAATTATGATCTAATTATGTTGTATACCCAAGGGCTACTGTTGAAGAAACTGTCATTTTTTAGTAGACCTATCGTTCTAGACTTATCATCATCATTGGCTAATACCTCGTGTACTATATCTCCTGATGTTTCTACCTTGGAATTAGATAGGGTAGAACTGAACATCACGCCTCTATCTTTCTGCTCTTTTGTTAGTTTTTGATAAACTTTTATCACTTCTATCACCTCCTTATACAATAATTTTATAGACTCACGGCAGGTAGTAATTGACTTGCTGATATAGACAAGCCCTTTTTCTACCTACCCGCCAATCTACAAAACTATAGTTTGCGAATCTCAACAAACTATATTCCTAAATTACTCACTAGACTCTTAGACAGTTCGGGGTCATCTCTATTTATAACCTCGTCCAGTAGTTTACTAAGATTTGTAAGTTTTTTAGAGTCATTAATCTCTGCATCTTCGCTTATATTATCTAGGTGCTTTCTAACAACATCAGCGATACCTCTTTTAGCTCTTGCTTTACTGCTACAGTATGCTTGACCGTACCACTTGATGAAATCGCCGTCTGTTTCATCTCTGTTAGCGTCATGCTCTGTAAAGCTACTTAGTAGGGCTGCTGTAAAGTCTCTAAGATCTTGGTAGTAATCTTTGAATCCATATAGATCGTAGTGGGCTATAAACCCAGACTGTGTATTTATAAAGTTATAAGCACTTTTGCTTAATTTCTCTATATCACCAGTCTTGAACACTAAATCTATGTTCTTAATCAATGCTTTGTCATTATAAGGTTTCCAGTTTCCTGCTTCTGGCATTTTATATCACCGCCTTTTAGTAATAATTTGATACTATTTTATTTCTGTAGATACTTTTGCAAGTTTTCCCTCTCTTTCTATAAAGTTTTCATAGAAACTTTCACTACCGCTGTATGTAATACTAATCAGTTTTCCAGAGTAACCTGGACCATCTGTTGTGTACTTATCAAACACAGCTATAGAAGCACCCCTTATGCTACTTTCAGCAGTTTTCTTATCGTCATCTGCTGGATTTTCACACATTGAATTAGCTAAAAACTCTGATAGAGCAAGTATCTCTTCCTCGTTTGGCACTCTCACATCATTTTCACTGGGCATATCTAATTCACCTCCTCTATTTTCATAATTTTCTAATCTAATAATCTAATGTCTGCCCACCATTGATGAGCAGACTCAAACCACTAGGTGAAGTCTATCTTCAACTGCATTACTCTTCCATCATCATTGAACTTGGCATAGACTGGGTATTCCCCATCCCCGTAACCAGTACTGGATACTACTCCCAAGCTGTTGCCTATTGAACCAGCACCACATCTATTATCTGGTAATTTCAGTAGTGTTCTGGCACAAGCTCCGCTGTAGGAGTACTCAAACTTCCCATCTTTTTGCATCTTCTTGATGGCTGTATCCTCAAATTCATTTCCTTTCCAGCCACTTAAGTAGCAAGGGTCAGTTATTAGTACTTGACCACTATCTACACCAAAGTTTCCTATTTTTATCCATTTAGATAACATATTTTTAACCTCCTTTGGTTAACTGTGAACGTCTGCTGGTACTACGAATATTTTTAGTTTTTCGTATTCTTTTGAACTGCTAATACTTGCACCAGCCCACTTATTTAATACATTTTCGAGATGTTTTCTATCTCTAATTCCCTCCCCATCTTGGTCATACAAAAAGACGTCAGGCCCCTCATATTGACCAATTACATAACAGTAGTATCTGAACATAGAGTTCTCGGTATCATCATCTCTGATATACCCTTTTATTTGGTCTAGTGCTCCATTGAAAGCATCTTCTGTATACTTCATTCCATTTTCTATTAGTGAGGTTCCCTCTTTGCTAGTAGCTTTTGCTACTGCTGGTATATCTTTCCATCTACTTCTGCCTGATACTCCATACTTATCATCACCATCTCTAAACATGGTGTAGTAGTCGAACGGTCTACTAGTACCCACTAACTTCCCAAATATATGCTCAGCATTTTCTAATGCTTCTTCTTTATCCTTTGCATATACTATGGCTCTTATTACCATATGCATCTAAATTCACCCCCTTTAATTTATAACTAATTAGGAACTAATCTCTGGATATAATTTCTTATACCCAAAGTTAGATTCTAATCTTTCTTTACAAACTGCTCCTCATACATAGAGTAGTTCTTCATAATATCTAAGATTTCCTCTTTTGTTAGTCCTGACAGTTCCCCAACAACTTTTACATCCCACATATTAGTTACTCCAGACTTTTGAACACCCATATAGGATTCAAACTTTTCTTTGGTAATCTCTACCATCTAATATCACCTCCTTAACATTTAACTTTTTATAGCAACAATAATAACTAAAACTACCGCTAGGAATATCCAAAAAGTCCCAACTCTTAATACTGCTGTTCCCTTTTCTGTATCTTTGTTGTAGTGAATTTCAAAGATCTCACTTATACTCATTTTTAACCCCTTTCTTAAGATTCTAATTTATTATTAGGATATTATTACTGGTTACGAGGTTTCATAACCAGCATAAGACTCTAAATTTTATACTGTTAGCTGTTTTTGATAAGCTTCAATAACATCTATAGCAGACTCTTTGTTGTGTCCTCCTATATGCCAATTAGTAATAGCCCATACATCTTCGCCCTCAGGACCACAGTAGTTATGACCATCTTTCCAGTTATAGATAGTGGCTACACCATGAGGGGTGTCTATTTCCCACTCTACATCTATCTTATATTCATCCCCCTGACCATTAGGTTCCCCGAAGATTTTTACAAGATTCTCATAGGTTGCATCCATCTCTTCCTGTAGAGAAGTTACGACTGTTCCTGGCATATTTTCACTGCTACCTTTTACGATAGTTACAGTATTATCTTCATTTATTTCTACATAATTCATATATTCTCACCTACTTTCTATAAGTAATTTGCTAATTATTATTAAACTATAATCGACTAATTCTTGCCTACCACTTAGATAAGCAAGATTAAGCGGTTATATCAGACTGTCTATATATTCTTTATCAGCTCTTTTGATACCTAATCCTGTTTTTTCTTGTATCCACCACAGTAATTCTAGATACCATTTGTTGTATACCCTCATTTTTATGCCTTTCTTATGCCAATTACTTATAGGTAATTAGCGAATTTTGTACTATAGTTATTCTCTATTATGTTTGCCTCGTCTATCCAATTATCCTTTTCTTCTATTAGTGTCTTATCTTCATCACTTAATTCTTCACCTTCCTCTAACCAAGGGTCATTATCTATACATTCTATTTTATAGGGATAATCTATCTCAAATGATGGATAGGGTCCGAAGTCGTGCCTATTACTAATTTTCCTAACAGAACCATCTATTATGTTAAAGCATTCTATTAGATAATCATAAGCCTCATCTATATTGTCTGTTGGACAATCTATTGTTGAATAGGTACCTAATCTGGTCATATAATATTCACCTACTTTCACTAATAACTTAATACTTAGGGACTAATCAGCACATACAATATCTTATATGTGCTGTTAACCTCTAATCTTTTAGCATAGTTGTAAGATCGCTTATTGCGTATTTTATTAGCCTTTCTCTAATCTCATCTGCTTCCGTAGTTTCAATAGATCCAAAACTCTTATTTTCTATTCCATATTTTTCTTTAATAATGGTGAACATAGCATCTATGGTTGTATCGACTACACCTTCTATATAATCGGAACATCCAAAATCTGGTGTTTCTATTTCGTCTAATTTATCTGTCATTTTCTATCACCTACTTTCATAATAAATTGATACTAGGGACTTATCAGAATAGCCAATTTCTTAGCTACTCTATAAACCTCTAATTCATTAGAAGTGCATCTGCGAACCCGTAGTATTCTGCATTTTCCACAAGATGTTCAAATGACTCATCTACTTTTAATATCAATTCGATCTGTTTTCTCTGTAGATCTTTCAGCATATTTAGTGTTTCAGAATCTTTTAGAGCTAATGTTTTACATTCACATATCCACATTAGTTTCTTAAAGTCTTTAGGTTCTTCATCAAATATTATCTGTTTAAAAGCACATAATCTTTTAATATATCTATCGTGTCTTCCAGAAGATGGCACATTCCCCATAGATAACTCGGGCATAATATCATTATCAAGCCCATGAGCTATTGTTAGAACATGCTTATAGTCACCATAGTATTCTGATGGTCTTCTATCTATTATTACAGTGCCTATTTTGTTATGAGAACCTATTAGTTCCCAAGCTTCTATTTCAGCCATGTCAGCACTAGTAGATATACATTTTATATCGCTAATATCTTCATAGCTGTAAGATAATCTATAATACATTTATAATTTCACCACCAATCTATTCTTAAATTCTTACTTATACTGAATACATTTAATATCATTAGTGTCATAGAAGCACTGGCATCTATCTAGATATTCTAGATTTCCAGATACTTTTGCACTATTGCATAACATAGTATCCTGATTTTCTATAGATCTATTTAATGCATGATTAAATGCAAAACATATCAGACCTATTAGAACTATTATCATAACGGCAGAACCAATAGGTCCTGTATTATGCTTATCTGTTCTATCATGTATGTAATGTTTAGTTGTCATATAGACTTTCTATTATATTAAAGATATACATTTGCATATGAGGTAATATAAGAAAACACATACAAATCAATATTTTTAATCTGTTATACCCACGTAGAACCTGTTAGTACAGCATTATATGGGAATCTAATAGAATCTAATTATTCAATTATCAATCCCCTCGACGTAATACATTACGATTTTTTTGTTACGTTTAAATTTTTTCATAAATTATCACATCGATTCACATATAAATTATTATATTATAATCAATATGTATATATCATTATGCACATATACACATTGTTGTAATACAATTACAATTTAATTGATTTTGCGATGTTTTCACACGTTTTTTTATCGTCATTTGTTGCGTGTTTTTCGAAATATGTTTTGTAAAAATCATTTTTTGCATTACGTCGTAAAAAATACAATTTTACGTTTTGTTTACGTTTTGCGTCACGATTTTTTAATATTTCGAATTGTTTTTTATCGTTTTCGTTCATAAATTAATCACATCGATTCACGTTTAAATAAATACATTATAACAATGTGCATTGTACAATATATAAATATCATTGCATTACATTGTGTTATGTATAAATTATATCATGTGTGTGTACGTTGTCAACATACAAATGAACACAAACAAGGTGTTGGGTCGCTCCCTGATAAGTCGTCCCTATTTCTTCCCTACTTCTGTCGTTATGATTGATTTTACTTATACTAATAACAAGAGAATACAATTACGGACCATTTTGCTGATCTCGGTAATATGCTGGTTGTAACGCCTGTGCGTCATATATCGCTACTGTCGTTATGATATACTAATAATGCCAGTACAGTCGAGAAAGGTTTAGTTATGGTAAAGAAAAATAGTGGTGCTGAAGGCATATACGAAGGTAATGTTAAGTACGGTGCGTTGATAGATTTTGCGGATATAAGTTCGCTTACAGGGCAGTTATTAACTTATGTAGACGCTACTTATTCAGATAAGGAGCAGAGGGAGGCTCATAAATCCCTAGTAAAAAAAGTTCTTAGAAATTGGTACTATGCTTGTGAAAAAAGTTGGAGTGTTGAAGGTAAGGTAACTTGGACACAAGGAACGGCAGTAGGAGAGGGGGAGTATGTTTTTTCTCATTGGAAAGACAGCTCTCTACCAAAAACAGTCTAATTGATTAGTTGTCTGTACTGGCAACTATTATGTTTCGTTACTCACTTTATGATTCACATATATTGACTATTTAATATCCATACGGTAAAGTTAAAGAGCTAAAGCAATCGCCATTATGTGTTATAATGTAGTTATGACGGTTAAATATTGCCCGAGATGTAAAGAATCAAAATATATAGCAGAATTCTACTCGTCTAAAAATAGATACGATGGCCTATCCTGTTACTGTAAGAATTGTAGCAAGAAAATATCTTCCGATTTCAAGAAAAATCATATAGTAGATTATAATAACAGGAATAGAGAATACCAAAAGAAATACAGGTCCTACCCAGAAAACATGTATAAAAAGTATAAATGGGATGCTAAAAGGAGAGGTAAAACATTCAATTTAAGTTTTGATGTTTTTATGGGTATGTGGCAAAAACCATGTTTTTACTGCGATGCCCCAATAAAAACAATAGGTATAGATAGAGTATTGAACAACGTAGGATATGAAAAGGGTAACGTAGTTCCATGTTGTAAAGATTGCAATAAATTTAAGGGCAGCCTAGATGCTAAAAAGATTATGTTAATAGGAGTGGGTATAGACAAATTTATAAAAAATAGCATATAATGTAAACGCTAAATCAATCCGACCTTAATAGGTATGGGTAAGACAAGCATTATAAATAATTAATTTCTCTCTGACTGAAAGGGCAACGGTTATGACGCAGTAAGTCGTCAAAAACTAAGTATTAAGTGACGACTGCCGAAAGGTGGTGATTGCGTCATGCCCAAAATAAAAAGACAACGTGGTGGGGGAGCCAAAAAAATCGGGCGTTCTCTTGTTAAATGTGCGAAGTATCGTGCAAACAAGACACGGGAACGTAACAAGATCAAGAAGCTCAAAAAACAGCCACAGAGTCCATCTATAGCCCGAAAAATCAGGGAATTGGAGGAATATATCTATGGAAAAGCAAAATAAGAAAAAGACTAATCTTGAAAAGAAAGATATTCTAGAAGAAGTTAAAGAACTGGATCGTAAGGTTCGATCGAAAATAGTCTATGACAAGCTAAGTGATGTTAAGCAATGGGCAAAAGAAATTGCGGAACTGAAGTTAAAAACGCAGTTTCTACTGGAAGAATTAGGCGTGGAAGTCGAGGACGTAAAACGTCTTATCGACTACGCTACAAATGCACCAGAGTACCAGCTTGATAAAGAAGATATAGCTGATCTAAAAGACGAGGTTCGTGAGATGATTGCTGAGTCAAAAACAAAAGTACAAAGAAACTTTCCTGATTATCCAGGAAGTGCCTATGTAATGCACACTAGTATACCTGATATGACAACTGGGTGTGATGAATTGCAATCAACGGGAACTATGATTTCTGGTGATGG
>Ga0307928_10004062_pt1 | contig 11139 bp, 9 predicted proteins | sample AceLakmetagen232_FD_201815 | JGI IMG/M metagenome (GOLD analysis project Ga0307928, IMG submission 201815) | Saline water microbial communities from Ace Lake, Antarctica - #232 | ecosystem: Environmental > Aquatic > Non-marine Saline and Alkaline > Saline | place: Antarctica: Ace Lake...
TGTCCATTCCTTTCTTTTTTCATTCCAACCTCTTAAATAACCAAGATTTATTGTTGTCTTAATTTGTGAACCCCATATCAAAACATGTTCAATAGAAGTACAATATCCCAAAACTTTTCTTCCTTCCATCTGATAAGGTCTTCCTGGCCAAGTTTCATATCGAGCAGTACAATCCACTCTCATCGTTTTTGCATTAGCAAATGATCTATTCAAAAGAGCTTCTGCCAACAATTCACAACCTTCTTTGGAAGTAATCAATGGAGCATCTAAGTTCCTACATCGCCAGCCAAATCTTTTGGCAAGACTTTCTTTTGCAGCAAATCCTATTCTTCCATCCAATTGAGCCATATCTCCTACTTTTTTAAAATATTGTTCGAGAGATCCTCCTACTACAAAAAGAGTATCGATACCACTATCATCTTCAGTAATATTCCATCCCGTAATTTCTTTATTTGTTATCTTAAAAATTTCACCGCTTGTTACAGATTTATTAGCTTCACCATAATCTTCTGGTCTAAAATCATATTGTGGAAATTCTAACACAACATCGCCATTAGGCAATGCATAAAATTCAAATTCTACTGTATCTGCCCAATCTTTAATTATACCCAAACGAGAAGAATATTCATCTCTATATCCAATTTCTGAAGTCATAGTATGAGGTTTCAAATCAATCCCTGATTCATCCTTCGATGTATGAGTCAAAAATTCAGGAATTATTACATGTATTTGACCATCAACATTATAAATATTTCCATCATCTACTTTTTTTGCATATTCTCCACTTCCTAATCTAGTAACAAATTTTCCTTCTTCTGTGATAAGATCTTCAGCATCGCCACCCTTTCCCTGCACTCTTAGACATTCATCCATCAAAAATAATTGTGCTTCTTCAACATCTTTATTATTTTTTATAACAAATCTTTTTCCTAATGTAAAATTCCCACAACGTAATTCTAATTCTTTAATTTTTTGATCTTTGTTTGTAGTTTCTTTCATATTACCTACAATTGATGAATCAAGACCTTTGCCAGTAATTAACCAAACCACTAATTCTTCTAATGACATGCCAGGCGCAACGTGCTGCCATATTGAATAAACACTTGCTTTATTTGCTTCTTCTGTTGTTGCATAACTAACAGGGCTATTCGAACCCCAAACTCCCCATCCCAATCTTGTAGCCCTTATCCATCTTTTTGTATCTTCACAATGAACAGTTAAAGTAAAATAATCTGCTTCTGCATTATAAGAATCAGTTACAGGAGAAGCATATCCTGTAAAACCCCTATACCAATAATCAGAAAAAGGATCTTTAATATAAACTCTAACAGTATCACCACAAGAAATAACACTATCGCCTTCATATAAATCATAAATACAAGTCCCTGCTTCATTATGTGTAGTAGAATTTTTACTCTTTGGTTTAGAATCTTTATCGTTTATTGTACTTTCAGACTTTTCAGAAACTATAAATGTTTTCTTTTTATTATAAATTGCTTTCTTTACTTTTTCATCCTCTCTCCATACTCCTTTAAGATTATCTTCAGTTATTATCCATTTTTCTCGAGGATTTGCCAATTCTATAGAACATGTCGAATCGATTATAGACCATGTTATGTTTACACTTTTCACATCTTCAGTCACTTCTCTAGTAAATAAAAAAACTCGATATGATGGTTCACCTGTACGAACACATCCACCTTCTGGAAAAAATTCTTGTTCCATTTTTTATCCTCTTGATAAAAGAATTTTCGATGCTTCTTCTAAAATACCATCCAATGCTGGTTCGGTTTGATGAACTATAAATTCAAAATCGTATTCTATTAAAAAAGGTTTGTCTGCTTTTTCTTCAAAATCCAATGGATTAGAAAAGTGTCCTTTGAAAGTTATTGTTTTTCCTGTTGGGAAAATAGGACTCACATATTCAATATAGGCATAATTAAACTCACCATTTAATTCAGGAGGATATGCTGGTTCTCTTGTCATTGACCATAATTTCATCCATTTTTGATGTTTTGTATTAATAGCCCCCTGCGGAGGATTTGATATTTTTTGTTCTCCCAATGTTTGTTGATACTGAGTATTCGCCACTCTATTCAAAATGGATCCTGATACTCCTCTAATTGTTAGCGCCAATACATCCAAATTTTGTTCACCAGGAGCTGAAGACCAAAAATAATATACTCTTCCTTTCTTAACCACATCACTAGTAATCCTTTTTAACTGTTTGAAATCTACACTATTCGGATTTACAGATAATTCCAACATCGTTTGTTTTTTAATACTTTGAACATTTTCTTCAGTCGTATCATCATTCCCATCATGAATTGATAAGTCAGTCCAAATTTTCATAGGAATTCTATGTGAATGTTCAATAGGATCCAATGGATTCTTTAATGTATAATTAAATATTTTTTCTACATCCATTTTTTTACTCCTCTACTTGCTAACTTCATCAGGTCCTCCTGCCAATAATTGCTGAATCATTCCTCTAGTAAGTCTAATAAGTAATTCTTTTCCTCTAACCATAGTAGTCGTTCCTGCCGCCATATCAAAAGACATCACTTCTTCATCACGATTCTTCCATGATTGCCTCTTATTCTGTCCTCCTGCACGTTTCCATCCTGATTCATCAGGAAGGGGAAGTTTTTCTATATACTCTTCTCCTTCAGAAATTTTAGCACGTTCTTCATCCCTGTAATAACTTGGAGGAAATATATCTTTCATCGACATAACATCCTTTCCAATATCTCCCATATTCTTCAATTCTTCTGCAGAAACTTCAGCAATGTTTTTAAGTTTTCCAAATAAAAAATCCTTACTTTCTTTAACATCTGCTAAAGTACCTTTTCCCGATGCAAAACTAATAGCTTTAACAATAAGATCAACCGAACCAATAATCATGCCAAAAATACTAGGAGCAACTCTCATCCACCAACGAGTAATTCCTGCTGTTATTCTTTCTGATGCAGTCATTCTATCTTCCATCTGTTCTTTTCCTATTCTTTCTAACAATTTATTTCGTTTTTCTGTATCCTCTTTAGTTAAAGGTCCTTCTTTTTCTTTTTTATAAAAATCACCCATTTCTGTAATAGCTTTGGAAACTCCACGACTCATTCCCATTTGTGTTTGTAACCACTCCATTTGCAAACCTTTTCCTTCAAGACCTTTTGCTTGCATACCTTCAGTAATCATTCCATACCAAGTACTAATATCTCCTTGTTTTGCATCTTTACTTTCAGATAATTTAACTGCCATTGACCTTGCGGCTTCCACCTTACCATAAAACCCACCTCCCATCGCCTTAGTTTCTTCTTTGTAAAGTGCTTTTACTCGATCAACGCTTTCCTTCATTTCACCGGTGGCACCTTTCCCAGCACCTTCCATGTTTTGAAGAATGAATCCCCATTTTTCAGAAGATAAATTAGCCAAAGAATTAGCTAAACTACCAAAAGAAGTAGCTGCTCCTTCTGTACTCATACCAGCTTTTTCTGCTCCTTCAATATACAAAAGCTGTAAATCTATCATCTCCTGCCAATTAGTTCTCCAACCAGATAAAGACCTGCCTGCCATTTCTAAAGAATTCATCAAATCAGTAATGGTTACTGCTCCTTTCCGTCCTTGTTCAATAAAAGAACTGAAATCACCATACAAATCAACCATAGAATCAGCTACAAAATTAATATCCTGACCAAATTCTTTACTCGTTGCCGACCACTCAGACATTGTTGTTCCTACTGGAAGTCCCAAGATAGTATCAAAAGAAACTGTTAAATTTCGTGTACTATCATTCAACGTTTTTACTTCAATACCTGTTCTAGCAAAAGATGACATTACTTCTACTGCACCTTTATGTCCTAATCCATGAAATTGTTCATGCAATTCAGCTACATGATGTTTCATTGATTCAAATGTATCTCCTGCTCTAGTTTCTTTCAAACCCAGAAGTTGACCTCTTAATCCTTGAGCATCAAATGAAAGATTTTTAATAGCTGTATCTATTTTATCTATTGTTAAAAAACTTCCAATAAGAGTCGCTACTAAACCACCCGTTACACCAACACCACCTAAAGCCAAACCTCTCAAACCAACAAGTTCCGAAACTCTACTTTTCACAGCTCCCACACCTGCACTCATATCTTTCCATACAGCACCCATAACTTTTCCAGCAACTCCCATTTTTTGAGTACCTCGTGTCTGAGTATCTGTAAGTTTATCAAATTCTTCTGCAGAAGTTTTTACTGATTTGGATACATTTTGTAAATCAGACGCACTTCTAGTCTTCAAAACACTGAAAGAATCGGCGACACTTTCTAATTTTGTAGAAACATCAGTAAAAGTTTCCGCTAAACTTTTAACTTCTTCCTCTATGTCAGAAAGCGCTTCAGTAGCATCTCTTTTCGCTTTTTCAGTTTCTAATTCTAATTTTAATTGGAGTTGTTCATCGGGCATTTATTTTTTCTCCGGATCCTCTTTTTCTTCTCCCATTAATTCAATGTCATCAAGTTCATAACCTGATTCTTCATACCTTTTCAACATTGCTTCATATTCTTCATCATTCATATATTCCTTCTCTTCAACATCTAAATCTGCTTCTTTTATATATTCGTTTATTACTTCTGGATTTAGAACATAAGCAAGAGGTAAAAGTTCTAATTCTTTTTCAATATCCAATTTCTGAGCTTTCTCCCCCACCAAAACTAATGATAGATCTCTCAAGAATTTTTTTCTTTTTCTAACATATCCCTCATATTCAAAAACCCACATAGCTTTATTCATTTTCTTTATATTCGGATCTGAGACGAGCACCCCTTTAGAAGCCAATATATCAGACTTCATTTTCCAAGAAGGCTCGTCTATGAGTTTTTTACTTTATCTATCGCTTTCTTTTCTGGTACTTCTATTCCTTTAACATACAAACCATATAAAGCAGAAATATGCTCTCTTTTCATTTTCCGAAAATAATCATCCAACAAAGTTTGTGCTATGAGAAATTTTATTCCAGTATCCAATATCGCTGGATTATTAAAATCAGGAAATAAATCTTTAACATATATCCCATCCAATTTTCTCAAAGCTATTGCCAAAGTTGGCGCTCTTTTTGAAGTGGCCATCGCCAAAGGTGAATCCAATTGTACAAACCTATCTTTCCAAACATCCTCCTCTTCATTTAAACTTGAAAAAGTATAAGTGTGTCCTTCGTATTCAATGTCTTTAGTTATTGAGCCATCAACTAACAATTTTTTCAAATCATCTAATGGACTTGCCATACTTCACCTCCAAATTCATTTTCATAATTATCTTAATGGAATTCTATCAGTTACTGACAGTGTTCCTCTAGCCATCATAACTCTTTCACCTGTTGCACCTATATCCCTTCCAGTATCAGAAAACCAACATCCAGTATACAATGTACCATAAGTTTCTCCTTGTGGTGTTTTCCAAATTTCCTTAACATCAAAAGCTCTTAAATGGTCTGACAAATGGACAATTGTTGCAGCAAATCCGAATGCTTTCCACATTAACTTTTTGTAAATATCGTATCTGTTTACGGTGATGGTATCTTCCGTAGTATTTCCAGGAACTATTTCAACCGCTCTTCCTGAAGTTGCAGCATTAATCTCATAAACACGAGTCAAATCTTTTCTCTGACTTGCATTCCATTGCTGAATATAACCTACAGTTTGACCATTAACTCTAATCGAAACTATATGTTGAGTTATAGCTTTTGTAAACGGCGCTCTACTCATTTAAATTCACCTCCTTGATTATTATGCTTTCTGTTCATAAAATGGTGTATCTACTGTATACGTTCCAAATAATCTCTTGGCTGGATATCTAAGATTAAACCAATATTTAAAACAATACTTAGTAGCATCTGTTAAATCACGTTTCACATAAATATCTTTCGTTGTATCTACTTCTCTTGTAGTTCCATCAGCATCAGTAAAAGTAGAAATAACTCCATCTGAAATAGCTGATTTTAAAACAACCACCATCGCCGCTTTTATATCCCATAAAAAGTCATCAAGGTCATCGGGAACTATTCCTATGATGTTGGCATCCAGATATTCCCTCATTCTTTTTGTGAGTAAATCTTTTTGACATGTCGCCGATATTTCCTGAAATTCTATTGCATTTCCACTTTCAGTAGTAATTGGATCTAACAATATATTCAATCCTCCCACATAACTTACAACACAAATTCCATTAGCAGCACAATAATCTACCTGCTCAGGGCTCCATTCTTCAATAGAATCAAATCCTGTTATTGTTTTTCTTAACAATGAATCTGCTACACTATCAAAACTATTCTGCCTTGCAGCAACTGCACACGCTAAAAAGGATGAATCTAAAGTCATCGTCAATTCTGTTCCTGTCTCAGTAGTAATAGTCTTCTGACAATAACTTGGACCAACCAATACTAATCTTCCTCTTCCAGGGCTATCAGCGAAAGCTACCAAAAGCTGTGCTGCCGTATAAACAAAAGTATATTGAGATTGAGTTGTTTTATCACCTATATCTGTATTTATCTTTCTTCCAAACCAACCAATTCTTTCATGTTTTTTGTAGATATTTGATTCATCAATAATATGCTGACGTGTATATGCAGTTATTAAATCATAATCTGCATCGCTAAAATTTGTCGGCTTTAAAACACAAATATCTGTTATCTCTTCTTTTAGTTTGCATCCATCCACAGCATTCTTATAATCATTTACTGTGTAAGTCCCATCGGCATCAGCATCTTTAACTTGCATATACCATAAAAATGGTGTATTTTGCTGAAACGCAATCTGAGCACCTATTGCGAGATAATTAGTTGCATCCAAACCACCAATATCATTCAATACATCTTCCAAACTAAAAGCTAGTTTTGGAGTTTCGTAATCTGAATCTGGTCTTGTATATGTATACGAAACATAATAAAAAGTATCAAGATCTGGTTCAGAACCTCCAAGACTCCAATCCACTGTATCAGATGTCTTTTGATAATCTGTTCCTTGAATATAAGAAGAAACTCTCGGATAAGTTCCCACCATTGATATTGCTACTATATTCTCATTCTCCAATGGATCACTTGCTGGCGGAGCTACTGCAGTCGCTTGATAACTTACAGTCCAAGTCGACCCCCCTGTCCAACCAAAATCTTTAATAGTTATATGTGTAGCATCATCAAATTCCCATGCATCTGTATCCAATTCCACATTATCTCGATACACTATTGTATCTGATTTAACTTGATTAGCTGAATAATCTAATTCAGCCTGATGTGGAGATGGAACTGCAGGAACAATACTTTCCTTCAAAACATAACCACGTCTTACTATTTCATCTGAAACAATTTTCGACCTACCAGCCTCTCCTACAATACACAATGCTCTTGGCAACCCACCAAAAGCTGCAAGAACTGCTCTTGTATCCTGACTAATATATACACCTGGTCGTTGATAATTACTTGTACTCATAATAATTACACCTCCTCTCTAAGATTAATTGTTGAGTTTATAATTAAATTTACTTTCATTTTTACCTCCTTGAATGCTAATTTATTCTTTTTTCCAATGAAAAGTTTCACCTATTTGATCATCTGGACACGGACCAACATCAATCGGTCCTTTATGAGCTTCATCTACTCCAGGTCCAGTTTTACCCTGACCTGCCGCAAGTCTATCTACATAATCTATCATAGTCACATTAAAAGATAATCGATTTACAAATATTTTATCATAAGCATCTCCTTCTGGTTTTGGCACCTCATTCTCTCCCATCACATTTACTATCTTATCAAAAATTATTTGAAACATATCTTCTGAATCTTCAGGAGGATTATATTCCCATCCCCTTTCTCTCATATAAAATTGAAATAATCCAAGTACAATATCTACTAACTCAGTCCTCGTATTTTCGTCTTCTGAACCTATATCAATATTTATTGTCATGTTTACAGCACAACTATATCTTTTATAATAATAACCATCGGTATCCTTCACCATACCTACAAAATCCCCTGACCTACCTATTCCCATTTCTCTACCAGCAGAACTTCCTACTGTTACAGCAATTAAAGGCAATTGTTGGTCAATATCAGGGAGACTTGTTAAAGCTCGAACAAATGTTTCATAAGGATCAGCCGAATAAAAATTAAACTTTTCCATTTTCGGCATCTCCTCGAAAGCCCATCCTTCATCTTTAAATTGATCTCTTATAAGATTAATTATTGTTGTTTTAGCATTTTCTATAAAGTTACCAAAAGACATTACATCCCCTTATCTTGTTCTTTTTTATATTTTTCTTTACAAGTATAACTACAAAATCTATTTCCCAAAGCATCTCTATGCCATTCAGTAGGATCCCCCAATTCTTTTCCGCATTTATCACAATAATCTCTTGGTATTGCTTCTATCTCTGACATTTTAATTCTCATTATTATCTCCTCTTTAATGCTCCGCCACGTAACAATACATCACGAAATGTCTGTTTCAAAACCAAATCTCTATACATTTCCATACCATATTTAACGAAGTGTTTCCCTGGATATCCAGGGTGTTCCCACCCACCTTTACGAATTGATTCTTCTGTGCATCTTCGAAAAATTATTTGTCCTGTTTCATTTCTTATTGGAATGTAACTCTTTCCCCAATACGGATATTTTCCAAATGCTAAGTACATCTTTTCTTTTACATTTAATAAATAACGCATCTGATGTGGCAAAACTCCGTAATTTTGCCAATAAAGATACGGTTGTCTATTGCCTATTATTGCATAACCTCCGCCTTTATTAACAGTCACATACCAACTTTGATCAGACAATCCTGTTGGTCTTTTCCATTCAGCCGCAGCTGTTGAAGATATCATTCCCACTAATTCATTTGAAATTCGAACCAATAAATCATTTCTAATATCACCCCAATTAGCAGAATTCTTCATTCTTTTCCAGGAATCACCAAATTCTACTTTTAATTTCATTTGAAACATCTACTCAATATCCTCTCGTTTCACTACTTCCATCTACTCAATATCCTCTCGTTTCACTACTTCCATATTAGTTTTCTGCCCTGCTTGCAAATTATCATACGAGGAATAAATCCTATAATCATCTTCCTCAATTAATTCTAAAATAGCCTCCGCTGATTTAATCCAATATGGATGTCCTGTTCCAGGATTCATTATATTAATTCCACCAGATGATATGAATCCAACCAATTTCTTTTCTTGCTCTGTCAAAGTATGAATTCCCCAACAGAATACCCTAAAACCATGATATGATTTAGCTTTACTTCTTGGAACTGTTGACCAATAAACAGGATTCACCGTAAATTTAACATCTGTCAAATTAGAAGTCAAAACACTTGTTGTTAATAAAACTGTTGTAGTATCCGTAGTTACTACATATGAACTTTGTGATACTTTTCCATATTTTATATCATCAACTCCACAAGATGCCAACACTTCTCTCAAATATGTAAAATCTGCTACTCTATTTCCGCCTATTGTAAATGTATAAGCATTCACATAAGTAGCAGGAATATACGACATTGTCTCAGGATAATAAGACGAAGCTCCAACATGCAAACATTTATCTCTCATTTCTTCCAAAGCTGGCCAATTCAAATAAATAGTTTTTCCAGAAACTGCTCCTGTAATTTTAAACCTTATTCGTATGTTTGTTGCATATTTACTAACTTGTCTAGAAAAAGTAAATCTTTTGTAGGTATTAGTCAAAGTTCTGGAACCACTCCAATTCCATGTATTTCCACCATCCTCCGATATTCCCTGTTTAATACTCAAAGTTGGACCACTTTCTTTACATAACCAAGCCCTCAATCTCCAGGTTCTATTAATAAACCGTTTCCAGCTAGAAATTGCATTAGATTCTACGATTACTTCAGTAGCTCCACTTGAAACAGCGATTTTTAGCGCATTATTACCAAAAAGTTTATTTGTAGAATTTTCACAAGTTCCATTAACTACTGTCCATCCATCTGGAAATCCTGATATAGTATTTATAGTCAAGTCTCTGTTAGGTAACCATTGCCATCCCAAAATCCATTTTTTATAATTTTGATAACTTTCCAATTTTGGAGGAATTGTTACTATATTTCCAACTCCATCTTTTACACCTTTTTGAGTTGTTGAAGATCTCAAATATGAATGATAATATTCTTCCAGAACTTCTCTATAACCTTCTACTGTCCATTTCGAATCAGATTCTGTACGTGCTAAAGTCGCACCAAAATTATCTGTCAAACTTTGATGAGTTGCAGTTTTTAAATAAGTAGAATCTTTGGTTTCATCTGATGAATCATCTATCGACATTAATTCTTCAGAATATGCTCCAAACCATGTTACGTAGTTTAAGCTTCTTACCCACGAAGTATAAGTTCTCTTCTCTGGTTCAGTTTCTCCTGGATTTATTACCACATAGTAAATTGTATATGTTGCCAATGAATTATACGCCGAACTTGCAATTTTAATATAACTAGTATCAACAAACGAATACTCACTATCTAATAATCTTGTTTTTTGTCCACCAACATCCTTTATTACAAAAGTTTCTTTCTGTATCATACTTGCTGTTTTTGTAAAAGGCGTAATATTTGTTCTGGACGTAGAATGTATATTTAACAATTCTACTTCAGTTTCTTTACGAGTAACATCAATTCTATTCTCTCCCCTTGCTAATGCCATTCTGAATGGAGCTATTCCAACAGAATCGGTTAAAACATGGAATTGATAAGAACTGTTTAAACTCACCGACCATACTGTTTGTGCAAAAAATGGACTTTGTAAAGCAAATAAATATTTACCTAAATTAGTTCTACCTCTCTTGCGAGGAACAACATGACCATCCTTAGTATAGAAATTTTCATCTACTACCAAACCTTTTAAATCTTGATATCTTTGATATAATAAAATATTTTCTTTTACATCCGAACTTATAAATAATTTTGTTCGTCTTTCTGCAATAATCCTTGCAAATGCTTTAATATTATGACTAAAATAATTTGGAATTAAAATATAAGCATTTGCATGTAATGGTACATTAGCTATAATTTCTGCATCAGCACTTATAGATGGTGCAATTCTTGCGTCAACTGTTATTGTAGGTTGAACTCTTCCATCTGCACCAATAAC
>Ga0307928_10004064_pt1 | contig 11137 bp, 9 predicted proteins | sample AceLakmetagen232_FD_201815 | JGI IMG/M metagenome (GOLD analysis project Ga0307928, IMG submission 201815) | Saline water microbial communities from Ace Lake, Antarctica - #232 | ecosystem: Environmental > Aquatic > Non-marine Saline and Alkaline > Saline | place: Antarctica: Ace Lake...
TTGAATATAAAATACTTCTATTACAAGCATATTTTATTGCAATGTTTTTTTCATTATCAACAATTGATTCTTCCAAACCAATTTTTGCTCCTTTTAGAATTGACTTTAAATTTAAACCGGCGGCTACAATCGGTAATAATCCCACCGGGGTCAAAACTGAAAACCTCCCTCCCACATTATCAGGAATAACAAATTTTCTATATCCTTTCTGGTCAGCCAATTTCTTTAAAGCACCCTTTTCTGCATCGGTGGTAACAATTATTCTATCTTTTGACTTTTTACCATATTTCTTTTCGGCTAATTCTCTTATAATTCTAAAAGCAATTCCCGGTTCGGTTGTCGTACCTGATTTTGAGATCACATTCACATAAAAATCTTTTTCTTTTAATTCCTTTAACAAATGTGATAACTCCAAAGGTGACAAATGATTGCCAATAAAACGAATATTATTATTCGGCATTAATGATGAAATAACTGCCTTTGCACCAAGATAACTTCCACCAATTCCAATGCAAACCAATAGATCATTACTGTTTTTTATCTCATCTCCAACTTCGATCAAATTGGTTAATTCATTAATATTTTGATTTGGCAAATCCAGCCATCCAAGGAAATCATTACCAGCTCCATTTCTATTAATTAATAAATTTAATGATTTAACTGTTTGGGGTCTAAAATTATTTAAATCTTTTTGCCTAAATATTGGTATTAAATGACTATCATCATATTTTATTGACATTATTTCTCCGGGAAAATTAAAATTAATTAAGTAGAAAAATCTAAAAACCTTTTATTTTGCGAATTGAACTATAAGCATTGTTAACAGCTTTAAATTTTTCTTCAGCTACCTTTACCATATCTTCACCAAGATGTGAGACCTTATCGGGATGATATTTATTCGCCATGTTTTTATAAGCATTCTTGACTTCATCAATAGAAGCATTCGGAGAAATTTCTAATATTTTATATACAGAACCTTCATCTTTTTGATGATATATCGAAAATATTGATTGATAATCTTGTATGGAAAGTTTAAGAAGAATTATTATTTTCCTAATTGCGTCTTCTTCAGATGGGTGTAATTCTCCATCGGCGAGAGCAATACCAAAAAGCAAATGAGTAAGTTGTAACCTTGATGCATAATCCATATTGTCCGCAATTTGTTTTGATACCTTTTGAATTTCTATCTCTTTTTCCAACAGATTTCTTAACATATTCATTAGATCTTGAACTAAATCAGGATCGCTAAAATTTTCTAACAAATAATTTTCAACATAAGAAATTTCACTCTTACGAATTTTTTTATCAGCTCTTACAACATAAGCAAAAATAACGACTAAACTTACAAAAAAATCACCTTTTTGCGTTTGCATATGTGGATGAGATTGTTTTCTCTTAACAACACTATCGGTCATTTGAGCACCGATCATCCCTCCTATTATTGCTCCGATCGGGCCTAATACTACCCAACCAATACCAGCTCCTATTAATGCCTTATAAATTGTTTCCATAATACCTCATTTTTATTTTATTAAACATGAACATACTGATTATTATATTTCTCATGATTTACTGTCGTTATCTCAAGATGCCCTGGGTATAATTTTGTGTCCTCAGATAATGTATAAATTTTTTCCAATATAGTTTTTTTCAATATTTTTATATCACCACCCGGAAGATCAGTTCTTCCAATTGAATTTTTAAAAATCGTATCACCACAAAATACAATATTATCAATTTTAAATAAAACCCCACCATAAGTATGACCTGGAGATTGAATTATTTTAAATTTAAATTCACCAATTGATATTTCATCTTCCTTTTCCAAATTTACATCAATTTCTGGTTTACCAAAATATTTTATATTATATCTATTTGATATTTCTTTCAAATGATCAAGATTTATCTTCTCTTTACTATTCAAATAAAATGGAATATTATACTTTTCTTTTAATTGATAAACAGATGAAATATGATCAATATGCCCGTGTGTTCCGAGAATTGCTTTCGGTAATAATTGATTGTCACTAATGAATAGATCAATTTTCTCATAATCATCACCCGGATCAATTATAATAACATTTTTATTATTATAAATTAAATAAGTGTTTTCCTTAAAGATACCCGTTATGATCTTTTTAATCGTAAACATATATATACTATAATAATTTTTTATTTTTTTTAAAAATTTTATTAATTAATTTATTTATATAACTTAGTGTTGATTTGACTTCAAAATTAATATTTGAAATATCAACTTCCACATGTTCACCATTTATAACAGCTTTTGGATTTGTTTCTAAAATTTCTCTTAAATTTACATTTGGATAATATTTAGAAATATGTTCTATTCCTTTCTGCATAGAAAAACCTCTTCGAAAATTAAGCGAATGAGCATCGCTACCTAATAGATGTATCCAATTATTTTCCAAATATTTTTTTGAAATAATTTTTGCACGAGGTCCCAATAATCCTAAAATACTTCCTGTATTTATTTGAAATAAAACACCCATTTTTAATAATTTTATCAAGTTTGTTCTATCATTATATAATCCATTTATTCTTTCCGGATGAGCCAATATTGGTTTATATCCCTTCAAAACAAGATCATAAAAAGTATCAACATAATTTATTGGTGGTCCTATTAACCGAAATTCGATCATTACATACTTTTTATTATCGTTTATTGAAAAATATGGTAATGATAAATATTTTTTCATATCTCCAAAAAACATAATTTCCGAACCAAGTGACAATTCAATTGGAATCTTTCTATCTTTAATACTTTTCTTTAAAATATTAAATCTTTCTACAATATTTTCTTGCCTTTTTGAGGGATAGGTTGGTGTAATGGGCTCAAATTGATGTGTGGTACAAACGACATTCGTTACGCCTTGATCAGCTGCTTGTTGAAGCATCTTTATTGAAGTCTCTAATGAATCACTTCCGTCATCTACACCATAAACAATATGGTTATGGAAATCGTATATTTTTTCTAAATTCTGCATATACTTTAATATATTACTATTTTTAGTAATTTAAAATAAATTAATTTATATTTTGATTTCTGATAATAAGTTTTTACCACAAAGTTCACTAAGTTTTGATTTTTGCTTGCCATATAACAAAGTGTATTTCAAGGTGCTCTTGGTGATTAAATTTATTTCCAATCCATCATTTATACCAAATATTCATATTTTCTATACTACCGGAAATATTTGTATTATTAACTAAAGTACCACCGAATTTATATCCCAATTTTGCAAAAGTAATATTCATTCCAAATGAAACACCTCTTGCAACTGTAAAAAATGTTTTTATTCCCTTTTTAACCACTTCAATTTCCATTTGATAAAGTAAAAATTGAGCAAAATTATTTCCTCTATAATCAGGTATCGTAGCAAAATCGGTCATTTCAACATTTTGTCCACTAAAATCTATTTCTGCGGATGATGCGCTAACCAATTTACCGTTATGAAATATTCCAAAATATATAATATTATCATCTATTGTCTTTTTAATATAATCCTCTTCATAAATTGGAAAAGGATAACTTGCAAAAACAATCTTATATAAATCCGTTAATTGTTTGACATCTTCATATTTCAATATTTTATAATCGAATTCATCGGAAATTTTTGGCTCACTTTTCAATTGCTCTTTCTCTTTACATACAGCAAGAACATCATCTAATCTTTTCTTAATATCAGATTTAATTATTCCTCTTTTTTCTACAGGAATTTTGCTCATAAATACACAATCGTTTTTTCCATTATAGAATTTGGGTATTTCTGCCTCTTTCTTAAACCCGTCATTTAAAAATATTTTAATATGTTTTTTAGAAACTTTTGTAAATATTTTACCATATTTATGATCATTAGCTAATTCATTTAATTTATTAATAATAGAGCCGACATCGGCATTATCCAATTTCATCAAATATACTCTATCACTATATTTACCATGTTGAATTGTTGAATTGCCAAATTTCATAACTTTATCAAACATTATTACACCTCTGTTTTTTTATTATTCTGAAAGATAATATCAACACAATGATAAACTATTATTGATACTAATATGCCGAAAAAACTTGGTACTAATTCAAATGGCTTAAGTGATGAAAAGATCAATAATTAATTATTTCCATTTTTAATCTCTCTTCATAATTCTTTCTGTATTTTCCGGAATTAAAGAAATACCCTCATCATGGCTTTCTAATATTTTTACAATACCTACGCTTGATAATTCTTCTTTCCCTTCTAATTTTAATTGCAAATGGCAATTATCACAATTTCTATCACAGGGAAAGGCTTCGTATGAATCAGGTTCTTTATATGATGTGATTATTCCTTCATAATTCCTTAAAATAACCTTATTTGTCGACCACGAAATAATATATTCTGGCATAATTGGAATTTTTCCACCTCCGCCAGGAGCATCAATTACATAAGTCGGTACTGCAAGCCCTGAAGTGTGTCCGATCATACTTTCAATTATTTCAATACCTTTGCTTACAGGCGTGCGGAAATGAGAAAGCCCTTCAGTTAAATCACATTGATATAAATAATATGGTCTAACACGATTCTGTAGTAATTTATGAGAAAGTGATTTTATTATTCTTGGACAATCATTTACTCTTGCAAGTAATACCGACTGATTTCCTAATACTATTCCCGCATCAGCTAACATTGCTAAAGCTTTTTTTGATGAAGCGGTAATTTCACGCGGGTGATTGAAATGTGTATTCAAATATAAAGGTTGATATTTTTTAAGCATCTCAATAAGATCGTCTGTTATACGATACGGTAGAACAACCGGCATTCTCGAACCAATCCTGATCATTTCTACATGTGGAATTACACTAATTTCAGACAATACCCAATCAAGATAATTGTTTGAAAGCATTAAAGGGTCACCACCGGAAAGTAAAACATCTCTAATTTCAGGATGTTTTTTAATATAATCCACACCTTTCAATATCTCTTTTTTACTTGGGATGCTATCTATATCTCCAACCTTTCGTTTTCTCGTACAATGACGACAATACATAGAACAAGTGTTACTAATGTTAAATAATACTCTGTCTGGATAACGATGAGTTAAGTGTGGAACGGGTGAATCTTTATCTTCTGCTAATGGATCTTTCATATCATATTTTTTTATTATCAATTCACTTGGAGAAGGAACCGCTTGAATATATACAGGATCTTCTTTATAATTATCCCTATCAATAAGTGATAAATAATATGGAGTTACTGACATTGGAAATTTTGTAATTGTATCTTTTATTTTTTTCTTTTCGTCAGATGAAAATGATACATTTAATAATTTTTCAAATGTCTCAATATCTTTTACCGAATGTTTTAACTGCCATTTCCAATCTTTCCATTGAGAATAAGCGGCATCTTCATCAATTTGTTTTGCAATTAATTTTTGTTTTTTATTATAAATATCCATAATTCCTCATTTTTTTAGTTATCTTTATCTTATTATTTTTCAATTTAAAAAGTTTAAATATTTTTCAAACTTTTAAAGATACAAATTTTTTATCATTTAACCAAAAGATTTACATGTTTACTATTCATATTTAAAAAATTATCCATAATAAAAAAACCACAAACGACTATTGCATTTGTGGTTTTTAACTTCAGATATTTAATGAGCTTTTACCAAATACTTAAACGGTTTTCTTTTTTAACATATAATTCATCTTCCGGCTGAATATTAAATGCTTCATACCAAGCGTCAATATTTGCAACACCTCCATTAACTCGATATTTTCCTGGAGAATGTACATCTTCTTTTATTAGTCGTTGAGCTAATTTATCACGAATATTATTTCTCCATACTTTTGCATATGATAAGAAAAATCTTTGTTCTGGTGTAAAACCATCAATTTTCCCGGGTTTTTCTTTATTATCAAATGTTTTCATGAATGCATTAAACGAAATAGTCAATCCGCCATAATCAGCAAGATTTTCTCCAAGTGTCAATTCGCCACTAACATTGAAAGAATCTAACACAGTAAATTTATTAAATTGTTCAACAACTACTTGTGTTCTTTTATTAAATTTTTCTGCATCTTGTTTTGTCCACCAATCATTCAAATTACCATTTGAATCAAATTTACGACCTGAATCGTCATAACCATGTGTCATTTCGTGTCCAATTACAACTCCGATTGCTCCATAATTTACAGCATCATCTGCATCTTTATAGAAAAATGGCGGTTGTAAAATTGCTGCTGGAAATACTATTTCATTCAATAACGGATGGTAATATGCATTTACAGTTTGAGGATACATTCCCCATTTATCTTTATCAACAGGTTTTCCAATTTTATTTAATTGCCTGTTGAATTCAAATTCATTAGCTCTTAAATAATTTTTAACATAAGAATCATTTTCTATTGCAAGTTTACTATAATCTCTCCATTTATCTGGATAACCGATCTTTACATTAAATTTACCAAGTTTTTCTAATGCCTTTTCTTTTGTTTTTTCTTCCATCCAATCAAGATCTTGAATTCTTTCACCTAATACTTCCTTTAAGTTCATAACAAGTTTCAACATTCTTTCTTTAGATTCAGGCGGAAAATATTTTTCAACATAGAGTTCCCCAACGGCAAATCCCATTGCCCTATTAGTAGAATTTAAAACTCTTTCCCAACGAGGTTTCATTTTATCTTGACCCGATAGCACTTTAACGTAAAAAGTAAAGTCTTCATTTTCTATTTCAGAATTAAGATAATTTGCAGCTCTATTTATCAAATTCCATTGCAAATAAATTTTCCAATCATCAATACTAACTTCTGAAATCATATTATTTATTTCTGAAATAAATTTAGGTGAAGCGATATTCAATTCATCGATTTTTTCTAATCCAATTTGAGAAAAATATCTTTTCCAATTTAAATTAGGAGTAAAATCTGTTAATTCTTTCATCGTCATTTTGTGATCCAAATTATTCGGATTTCTTCTTTTTAAACGACTCATCGATGCTCTTGCCATTGATGTTTCAATATCCATAATAGCCAATGAATTTTGTGTAGCAATATCTTTATTTAATCCAATCAATTGAAACATTTTTACAATATGTTTTACATATTCTTTACGAATTTCTTTCGAACGATTTGTGTCCTCCAAATAATAATCTCTATCGGGTAATCCTAATCCACCTTGATCCAACCAAGTGATAACCATTTCACTATTCTTTAAATCTTGTTCGGCATCAAAATTATATGCGGCTGAAATTCCAATAGAATGTAAATGTGCTATTCCATCAATTAAATTATCTGTGGTCTTAATACTTTCTATTGCATCAAATTCTTTTTGCAATGGTTTTATACCAAGTTCATTGATTTTATTTGTATCCATTCCTAAACTATAAAAATCAGCAATTTTTTGAGCATTTGTACCTTCTTTATTCTTTTGTTTAATTAATTTATTTATCATTTTTTTCTGATCTTCAATGCTTTTATCTCTTAATTCTGTAAAAGCTCCATAATAACTTTTATCTTCCGGTACGGGATTATTTTTTAACCAATTGGCATTTACATATTGATAAAAATTATCACCCGGATTAACGGTTGTGTCCATATTACTTAAATTGATAGCGCGTTCCTCCTTTTGTTTTTCACAATTGAATAATAGCATGAATAATACAAAAGCAATAGTAATTTTTACACTATTTTTAATTATTCTCATCCTTATTCTCCTTTTTTTGTTTTGAATTAACTATAAAATATAATACATTATTTGGAAAATCAATAGGAAAAATATATAAATAATTTTATGGAGAATTATGTACAAAATTTCATTTTATGTTCCAAAGTCGCATCTTGAAGAAGTGAAAATTGCGCTTTTCAATAAAGGTGCTGGAAAATATAAAAATTACGATATGTGTTGTTGGGAAACTCTCGGAGAAGGACAATTCCGACCAATTGAAAATGCTGATCCATTTTTAGGAAAACTAAATAAATTAGAAAAAGTGAAAGAATACAAAGTAGAAATGATTTGTAAAAATGAGATAATAAAAAATGTAACTTCAGAATTAAAAAGAGTTCATCCTTATGAAGAACCAGCGTATGATGTAATTGAAATTATAGATTTTTGAAAAATATATTTTAAATTAGTAATTTTACAGAAAATGTTTTATTATTTTGTAATAATTATATAAATTTAAAAAAAATGGAGGATGAGCATGAAAAAATTTAAAATTCTAATGGTTGGAATGCTTCTGTTATTTTTATCCGGCTGTTTTCAAGTAGAATATGTCATCAAAGTAAATAAAGACGGCAGTGGAACTATTGAGAAAACCGTTTTGCTTTCACAAGAATTGATGCAAATGTCAAGGAATTTTAGTGGTGGAAAATTTGATAAGAATAATGATGAATCCGCTTATCACGATATACAAGAATTAAAAAAGGAAGCTGTGAAAATTGGTGAAAATGTAAAATATATTTCCAGTAAACCAATGAAAAGCGATGATAAAGTTGGATATCATGTGATTTACAGTTTTTCGGATATTACAAAAACAAATATCAATGAAAATCCAGCAGGTGATATGATGGATTTTTCCGAAAAGGATAAAGAAAAAGAAAATATGCATTTCAAATTCCAAAAAGGAAAGACTTCTGAACTTACCATTATTTTTCCATATGATGATGATGACGAAACAACAGAGTATGAAGAAAAAAATAAAGATAATTCACCAGTTAGTAGCAAGGATTTGAAGATGATAAGAGGAATGTATAAAGGCATGAAAATATCTATAAAAGTGATTGTTGATGGTAAAATTGTTAATACAAATGCAACTTATAAAAATAGAAATGTAGTTACACTTTCTGATATAGATTTTGATGTTATTATGGAAAATGAGAAAGCGCTCCAGATATTGGCGGGTAACGAAAATGCTTCAGAGGAAGTAATGAAAAAATCGATGCAGAAATTTCCTGGATTCAAAACAGATCTGAATGATAAAATCGTTATAAAATTCAAATAAGCAAAGAAAAAATCAGTATTTGATGTGACTGAGATTATAGATATTTAATAATTTTTACCTGTAATCTACAATCCCGCTTTTTCAATTATCTTTCCTATCTCCTCATCCTTCATCGTATATCTTTTATTCAATCTTTTATAAGCAATTACAACCACGGGAATCATAATAATTCCCAGAAAACCAAGATAAAAAGTAAATTCGCTTGGAGTGTGATGAGAGAGAAAATTTATTGCCACAATTAACCAAAGAAATATTTGGAAGATCATAAATATTTTGTTTTTTCGTCTCTGTTTTCTTAAATATTCCTGCATGAATTCCACATTAATAATATCAGTAGAATCATAACGCATTTCCTTTAATACAGGATGAAAATTAAATGGACTCTCTTTTTTGTCTTTCATATTATTCCCTTTTATTATTTTTCAAACAAACTATTTTTTCTACATATTTTATCAAATTCACAATATTTACAAGCATTTTTATCTGGTCTATCTGTTATAAAATATTCACCTCTCTTTACTTTATCAATCTGCTCAAAATAAAATTTCATAACTTTATAAAGTATAATATCAGAATTATTTTGTTCATTATTTTCATCTGTAACAAATTTAACTATTTTTTTACCAAATTGCTGTTGATTTTTTACATCACCATAGAATTTTGAAAAACCGTTTTCTTTATCTTTAAGCGATTTTAATTGTTCATAAACTAATACAATATCTTTATTGGGGTATAGTTTTTTCAAAGCAAGATAATACAAAATAAATTGTGATGATAACATTTTTTTTGTGTCTGTTTTTTCAACTATTCCAGTTTTATAATCAGTAGCTACAACCATATTTTGTTCTTCATTTTGCAAAATTTTATCAATTCTGATTTTTAAATTAATTTTACGATCATCAAATTCAACTTCTCTTCTAAACTTTTTTTCAAAATCTTCATAATCAAATTTAGAAAATTTTTCAATATTCCAATTAATTAAATTTACAAAAAGGTTATTCCCATCTTCTATCAAATCGTCACTGAAATTCTTATATGAATTATTTAACAATAAATCATTTTTTAGATCAATATTTGATTTTTTAATGTTATTTTCAAATATTTTCGCCATTTTTTCAATTGCTTTTTTCTTGTCATTTTTTGCAATTTCAAATCCCTTATCGTTTCCAAATTCTTCTAAAACACTATGAATTACATTTCCTAAATCCGCTTCTTTTTCGCTTGGAACATCAATTGATTTTAGATGAAGTTTATGTCCAAACCAATATCGCATTGGACACTTAAGCAAATCATCCATAGAAGATGCTGTAAAAAATAATTGCGAATTAAAATCAGTTTCAGTTTTCCCAAGATAATTTTTATTACCATTTCCAAGATAATCATTGTGTCTATCAATTATGTTTTTTTTCTCATCTGAGATTATTTTTTTTCCATAATATTTTAAATAATGACTCCTGCGTGATTTATTTGAAACTTCATTTACTTTCTGAACATTTGCGAATTCCAAAAAAGTTGATGGCTGTAGAACATCGCCATTAGCATCTCGCTCAGAGGAATAATATTGAACCTTATCACCCAATTTTATCCACTGATTTAAAAGATGAATTTCACGCTTAAAACGAAAATTACTGTCTTGCTTAATAAATGGATTGCCAATTTTCATCAACGGAAAATCGGTTTCTGTCATTCCCAACACAAACAATTTATCTGCTTGCAAGTGAATTGTATCAAAAAAACCAAGCAATTCAAAACCGTATTTTTGTTCGTTTACAACAATCGTTTCTTCCTTTAATCGCTCTTTAAGATCAATTGCAAAATCATCAATATTTCCTTTTAATCCCATTATTGAATAATTTTCAGAAATTGTTTTTGCGATTTTCAATACCTTTTTCAAAATTTTTATACTCTGTTCATCATTTTCTAATCGTTCTATCAATTTAAATTTTTCAACAAATTCAACTAACTTATTTTCTATACTAAATAAATTATTTTTTACTTTAATATTTTCTGCAATAAATTGTTTTATTTCTTCAAATATTTTTTTCTCTTCAGATGATATTTTATCTTCAATTTGAAGATATTTTTCTATACCGTTCCCTCTCACCCACTTATCAAAAGCAAAATACTCTTC